>N._stephensi_703_cecum__coassemble_7_pt1 | contig 41642 bp, 36 predicted proteins | sample N__stephensi_703_cecum__metabat2_low_PE_004 | metagenome-assembled genome bin N | reverse complement strand
GAGTGTTTTTTCTTACATCGGTTTCGTGGTTCTGCTTGGCTAAGGGACATTCATACATCCATACACATCTTAATTATGTACTTTGGTATTTTGGATTTGTTCAGATTTGCATATATATAATTGTAAATAAAATTATAAATACTATTAAAACGGTAAATTTGAAGACAAGAGGTGATTAATATTGCAATTATCAATATCAAATATAGGCTGGGCTTCGGAGCAGGATAAGACAGTTTATTTATTGATGAAGAAATATGGTTTTGAAGGATTGGAAATTGCTCCTACAAGAATTTTTCCTAATTCGCCATATGAGAATATAAATCAAGCTTCTATATGGGCAGACGAAATGAAAAAACTATACGGCTTTACGGTTCCGTCAATGCAGTCAATATGGTTTGGCAGAAAGGAAAAACTGTTTGGAACGGAGGAAGAGAGAAGTATACTTTTAGAGTATACGAAGAAGGCCATTGATTTTGCAGCCGCAGTTAACTGCGGAAATCTTGTGTTTGGCTGCCCGAAAAATCGCTATATATCTAATATGGATGACCTGAAGGCAGGAATTGATTTTTTTAAAGTTATAGGTGATTATGCCGCTGACAGGAAAACTGTAATTGGAATGGAGGCAAATCCTGCCATTTATAATACAAATTACATTAATGACACTGTGTCGGCATTGGAGCTGATAGAAGCTGTTGCTTCAGCAGGGTTTTTATTAAATCTTGATGTGGGAACTATGATACAGAATGAAGAACAGGTTGAGGAGCTTAATGGAAAAGTTAAGCTTATTAATCATGTTCATATAAGCGAGCCGGAATTAAAGCCTATACAAAAACGAGAGCTTCATACAAGGCTTAGAGATGTTTTAATTGCAGAAAATTACAGAGGCTTTATTTCTGTGGAAATGGGAAAAACCGGCGATTTGCAGGACATAGAAAATACATTGAAATATGTAAAGGAGACTTTCGGATAATGGTATATGAAAAACAACAGGGAGTTCCGAAATTTAATTGTATGGAATATAAAGAAAAATCAAAGGATTATGTGATTTTGATTCCTATAATAAATGAGGGAGAAAGGATAATTAAGGAATTAAAAAGAGCTTTCAGGTATGAAATTGCAGATTGTGCAGATATTGTAATATGTGATGGAGGCTCTAATGACGGGTGCACAGAAGAAAAAATACTTCGCAGGCTTAAGGTGAACACATTACTTGTAAAGCAGGATGAAGGCAGGCAGGGAGCACAGCTTCGGATGGGAATATGGTGGGCACTTCAAAGAGGATATAAGGGAATTATTACAGTTGACGGAAATAATAAGGACAGTATTGAGGATGTGCCAAAGTTTATAGAAAAGCTTGAGGATGGATATGACTTTATTCAGGGTTCAAGATTTATAAAGGGAGGCAAAGCTATTAATACGCCACTTATTAGAATGATTTCCATTAAATATATTCATGCTCCTATAATTTCACTTACAGCACACCACAGATTTACTGATACTACAAATGCCTACAGGGCATATTCTTCAAGATATTTACAGGATAATAGGGTACAGCCGCTAAGAAATATTTTTATGAGATATGAGCTTCTGGCGTATTTATCGGTAAGAGCAACGCAGATCGGAATGAAGGTGTGTGAAATTCCGGTTACAAGAGCATATCCAAAAACAGGGAAAATACCTACAAAGATTAGCTTTTTCAAAGGAAACAGTGAGCTGATAAAAATATTATTCCATAATCTTAAGGGTGATTATATCCCAAAGTGATTACATTGCTTTGCTGCTGACAAGGAATAGTGCATTGACAAAAAAAGATTACAAATATATAATAAATTAATTTGAAGCGACAGCTTTTATTATTAAGGAAAGGAAAACAGGTTATGTGTGGAATAGTTGGATATATAGGAAGCATGCAGGCAGCACCAATATTGCTTTCAGGCTTGGAAAAGCTTGAATACAGGGGATATGATTCAGCAGGAATTGCAGTAAGGAAGAATGAAACAGGAAATATTGAGGTGGTTAAGGCTAAAGGACGATTAAAAGCATTAAGGGAAAAAACAGATGAGGGACATGCTGTTTTTGGAACAAGCGGCATAGGCCATACCAGATGGGCAACACATGGAGAACCGTCTGAAATTAACGCACATCCTCATTTTTCCCAAGATAAATCAGTAGTTTTGGTACACAATGGAATAATAGAGAATTATCAGGAGCTGAAGGAGAAGCTGACTAAGGCAGGTTACTCTTTCTATTCACAGACAGATACGGAGATAGCAGTAAAGCTGGTGGATTATTATTACAAAAAGACCGGTAATCCGCTGGAGGCAATATCACGTACTATGCTTAGAATAAGAGGCTCATATGCGTTTGGAATTATGTTTAAGGATATTCCGGATAAAATGTATGCGGCAAGGAAGGACAGTCCTCTTATTATCGGTAAGAATGACAATGGCTGCCTTATAGCTTCGGACGTTCCTGCAATACTTGAAAATACAAGAAATGTATACTATATTGACAATCTTGAAATGGCGGAGCTTGACGGAAATGATATACATTTTTATAATATTGACCAGGATGAAATAGAAAAGGAAATGGTGCAGATAGAGTGGGATGCAGAGGCAGCAGAAAAAAGCGGCTTTGAGCATTTTATGTTAAAGGAAATTTACGAGCAGCCTCGTGCGGTAAAGGACACTGTCGCTGCGTATATAGATAACGGCGATATCAGCCTGTCAAAGACAGGACTGACTGATGATATATTGAAGTCATTAGAAAGGATATATATTGTTGCGTGTGGCTCGGCATATCATGTTGGAGCTGTCGGCAAATATGTTTTTGAAGAGCTTATGGACATACCGGTGGAGGTGGATCTGGCATCGGAATTCAGGTACAGAAATCCAAAGCTTGCAGACAATTCAATGGTTATTGTTGTTTCGCAGTCAGGGGAAACTGCGGACAGTCTTGCAGCACTGCGTCTTGCAAAGGAGAAGAATATACCTGTATTGGGAATTGTAAATGTAGTAGGCTCAAGTATAGCGAGAGAAAGTGATTATGTGGCATACACATATGCCGGGCCGGAGATTTCCGTAGCAACTACTAAAGCATACAGTACGCAGTTGATAATCACATATCTTATGGCTGTACAGGGAGCATTTGTCAGGGGAAAGATTGATGGGGAACGAAAAACAGAGCTTATTGAAGAAATAGGTGCACTTTCAGAAAAGATTGAGGATATATTGAGCGACAAGGACAGAATACAATGGTTTGCAAGTAAGTATGCCAATGCTAAGGATATATTTTTTATTGGAAGAGGGATAGATTATGCCATAAGTATGGAAGGCAGCCTTAAAATGAAGGAAATCAGCTATATTCACTCAGAGGCATATGCAGCAGGTGAACTGAAGCATGGAACCATAAGTCTTATTGAGGATGGAGTACTTGTGGTAGGCGTTGTCACACAGGATAAGCTTTTTGAAAAGACTGTAAGTAATCTGGCGGAGGTTAAGAGCAGGGGAGCTTATCTTATGGGCTTAACCACCAATGGTAATTACAGCATAGAGGATAATGTTGATTTTGCAGTTTATATTCCAAAGACAGAGCAGTATTTTACAACCAGTCTGGCGATTGTTCCATTGCAGCTTTTAGGATATTATGTGAGCGTTGCAAAGGGACTGGATGTGGATAAGCCGAGAAATCTGGCAAAATCCGTTACAGTAGAATAAAAGTGATTTGTATAAAATATTAAAATAAATATGCAGTAAGCAGTTAATATTATATGATTACTGCTTTTTGCAGTTATTGCATAAAAAATTAGGGGGGGGGGTAATGGAAAATAACCCTTTACTTTAAAAAAAATATATATTATACTGTATTAGGCATGACAGTATTATTTATAAAATGCGAAATATTTGCTAATACTACATATTAATAGTAGTATAGGAAATTGAAGACAGAAAGGCGGCATTATGGATAAATAAAAATATCCATATGATTAAGGATATGAATATGAAGGAACTATGGAGAAGCAAAGGATATAAAATAAGATTTATAACGCTTGTTTTGCTTGATATCATATCAATAAATATGTGTTCATTATTTGCACTGCTTATAAGATATGATTTTAAGTATAGCGACATTCCATATGAATATTTGTATAATATTGCAAAATATGCAGTCATAAATACAGTTGTCATAATGGTGATATTGTGGTGCTGCAAATTATATAAAAGTGTATGGAGCTATGCAAGCGTTGCAGAGCTTCTTAATGTTATAAAGGCAGTTATTATATCCTTCCTTATACAGCTATTATTTATATATTGTATATTTAAAATAAATATGCCAAGAAGCTATTCCGTTCTTCACAGCATACTGTTATTCGGATGTCTGCTTGGGCTTAGATTTGGATACAGACTTTTTCGGATGCTGAAAAACAGAAAATCGGAAAAAACCAATGTAATGATAATCGGAGCAGGTCAGGCAGGAATGCTGCTGGCAAAGGAAATACAGACATCGTCTTTCATAAAAAAGAGAGTGCTTTGTTTTGTGGACGATAATTATACAAAGCATGGCAAATATCTTCAGGGCATACAGATATGCGGCGGACGTAATGACATACCGAAGCTGGCAAAGAAATATGACATAGATGAGATATATGTTGCGATGCCGTCAGTTTCAGAGGGAGAATTAAAGAAAATCTTTAAAATATGCAATGAAACAGGCAAAAAGGTTATGAAGCTTCCGGGAATGTACCAGCTAATAAATGGCGATGTATCTCTGTCAAAATTCAAAGAGGTTCAGATTGAAGACCTCTTAGGCAGAGATACCGTACAGGTTGATATGACGGAAATAAATGCCGGCATAGAGGGCAAGGTGATATTGGTTACAGGAGGCGGTGGCTCTATAGGAAGTGAGCTGTGCAGACAAATTGCGTCCTATAATCCTAAGCAGCTTATAATCCTTGATATATACGAGAATAATGCGTATGACATACAGCAGGAGCTTAAGCGTAAATATGGCGATAAGCTGAATCTTAAAGTGCTTATAGGTTCAGTGAGGAATACTCACAGAATAGAAGGCATTTTTAAGCAATACAGACCGGAAATCGTATTTCATGCTGCAGCACATAAGCATGTTCCGTTAATGGAAGACAGTCCTAATGAAGCTATAAAAAATAATGTGTTTGGAACTTACAAAACGGCTTCCGCAGCAGGCAGATACGGTGCAAAAAGATTTGTGCTTATATCTACTGATAAAGCGGTAAATCCTACTAATATAATGGGAGCCTCAAAAAGGCTTTGTGAAATGATTGTACAATGTATGAACACACAATTTGATACAGAGTACGTAGCCGTAAGATTTGGAAATGTACTGGGAAGCAATGGTTCGGTGATTCCGCTTTTTAAAAAGCAGATTGAAGAAGGAGGGCCTGTAACGGTAACGGATAAGAATATAGTAAGATATTTTATGACCATACCGGAGGCAGTTTCTTTGGTGCTGCAGGCAGAAACATATGCCAAAGGGGGCGAGATTTTTGTCTTGGATATGGGAGAGCCGGTGAAGATTGATACATTAGCCAGAAATCTTATAAGATTGTCAGGCTTAGAGCCGGATGTAGATATAAAGATAGAATATATAGGCTTAAGACCGGGAGAAAAGCCTTATGAGGAAATGCTCATGAAGGAGGAAGGTCTTAAAGAGACACAAAATCACCTGATACACATAGGTCGTCCTATAGATATGAATTATGAGGAGTTTATGATGAAGCTCTCAGAATTAAAGGTCAAGTGTGAGAGGGATGACGAGGAAATCAGGGAAGTAGTAAAAAGAATGGTTCCAACCTATGTGGAGAAGAATTAATATACATGAAGCAACACAGATGAAATATAGTCAGAGACTAATAGTCATAAAGACTAATAGTCATAAAGACTATGAAAGAAAGGAAGAAAAAATGGACAATATAAGAAATATACCATTTTCACCGCCGGATATAACCGATGAGGAAATTAATGCAGTTGCTGATGCATTAAAATCAGGCTGGATAACCACAGGTCCAAGAACAAAGGAATTTGAAAAGAGAATAGCTGATTACTGTGGTGTGGATAAAGCGGTATGTTTAAATTCAGCAACAGCATGCTTGGAAGGAATATTAAGAGTGCTGGGAGTGGGAGAGGGTGATGAGGTAATTACCAGTGCCTACACCTATACTGCATCAGCCAGTCCTGTATGTCATATTGGAGCTAAGCTTGTGCTGGTTGATACAGGAAGGGATTCATTTCAGATGGATTACGCTGCTCTGGAAAATGCCATTACAGAAAATACAAAGGTTATCATACCTGTGGATATAGGCGGAGTTATATGTGACTACGACAGGATATTTGATATAGTCGAAAGAAAGAAAAGCTTATTTAAGCCTTCAAATGATATACAAAGAGCTGTTGGAAGAATTATTATCGCAGCAGATGGAGCACACGCCTTTGGAGCATCAAGAGATGGGAAAAAAGCAGGAAGTATAGCTGACTTTACAAGCTTTTCATTCCATGCAGTAAAAAATCTTACAACGGCAGAGGGCGGAGCTCTCACATGGAAGCATATAGAAGGCATAGATGATGATGAACTGTATAAACAGTTTATGCTTTACTCGCTTCATGGACAGTCAAAGGATGCGTTGGCAAAGACTAAGCTTGGAGCATGGGAATATGATATTGTATCAACTAATTACAAATGTAATATGACAGATATTATGGCAGCGATAGGTTTGGTGCAGCTTGACAGGTATAAGGGTCTTTTGGATAAAAGAAAGCAGATTATCGAAAGCTATGATAAGGTATGTGACAGGCTGGGAATAGACAGACTTGTTCATTTTTTTGAGGGTAATATATCCAGCGGCCATTTATATCTTGCCAGAGTACCCGGTATAGACAGTGAAAAAAGAAATGCTATTATAAATAAAATGGCAGAAAAGGGTGTGGCAGCAAATGTACATTATAAGCCGCTTCCAATGATGACCGCATATAAGAAAATCGGATTTGATATAAAGGATTACCCTAACGCATACAGGCAGTATGAGAATGAGATTTCGCTTCCGCTGCACACAAAGCTTTCCGATGAGGATGTAAAATATGCAGGGGATATATTTGAGATGGCAGTCAGGGAGGTATCAGGAATATGATGCTTGTAACATGGGACAGACTGCCTGAATATATGAAGAATGAAAAGGTAAGACCATACTATGACAGCCTTTTGAAAAAAAAAGGCAGCTTAGCTTTAAAGCGGGGCTTTGATGTAGCTGCATCATTAATCCTTTTGTGTCTGTTGTCGCCGGTATTTATTGTACTGGCAATATGGATAAAAAGTGATTCAAAAGGCCCCGTGATATTTAAACAGGACAGAATTACAAGTTATGGCAGGAAATTTAAGATATATAAATTCAGGACAATGGTAACTGATGCAGAAAAGCTTGGAAGTCAGGTAACATCAGATGGTGATGTAAGAGTAACAAGGGTAGGAAAAAAAATACGTTCCTGCCGATTGGACGAATTGCCGCAGCTTGTTAATATAATAAAGGGAGATATGAGCTTTGTTGGAACAAGACCGGAGGTGCCAAGATATGTAAAGCAGTATACACCGGAGATGTATGCAACGCTTTTGCTGCCGGCAGGAGTAACCTCTAAGGCAAGCATATGCTTTAAGGATGAGGACGCTATGTTAAAGAATACGTCCAATGTGGACGAGACATATGTGAAAAAGGTTTTGCCCCTGAAAATGAAATATAATTTGGAGGAAATACGTCAATATAAATTTAGAAATGATATATTGACTATGATAAAGACCGTATTGGCAGTAGTAAATTGAAGTAAAGGTTCAGAGAGGTGGAACATGGAAAAAAAATTTAGTGTTCTTATGTCAATATACTATAAGGAAAAACCGGAATATTTTACTCAATGTATGGAAAGCATACTTAATCAAACAATATTGCCGGATGAGATAGTTATTGTCAAGGATGGACCGTTGACAAAGAAGTTAAATCAGGTTATAGATAAATATGTATCTATGAACCCGGAAATGTATAATTTGGTTGTTTTACCGAAAAATTTGGGCTTGGGTTTAGCTCTTGCGGAAGGGATTAAGGCATGCAGCAACGAACTTATAGCCAGAATGGATACTGATGATATATCAAGGAATGACAGATTTGAGCTTCAAATTAAAGAATTTGAAAAGAATCCGAAATTGGATATTTGCGGCAGCCATATAAAAGAGTTTAGCAAGGAACTCAATAATTTTACCGGAGTAAGAAAGGTTCCATTAACGGATGCAGATATAAAAAAATATCAAAAGCGTCGGGATGGCTTTAATCATGCGACGGTGATGTATCGGAAAAGCAAGGTGCTGTCTGCGGGAAATTATCAGGATGCCCTATTGATGGAGGATAGCCTTTTATGGGTAAATATGATACAAAAAGGTGCAAGGTGCAAAAATATTGATGATTGTCTTGTATATGTCAGAGCAAATGAAGATATGTACAAGAGAAGGGGAGGAATTGAATATTTTAAAAAATATAAGGCCGGAAGAAGAAGAATCCGAGATACAGGATATATCAGCCTGTGGGATTATTATTATACACTTATAATACAATTTGTTGTAGCAGTCGCACCACAGGGTATAAGAAAGATTATTTTTACAAAATTATTAAGAGGAAAAATGGAGGATAAAAAATGAGTTTGTACGAAAAAATTGTTTCAAGACAGGAAAAAATAGCACTTGTTGGCTTAGGCTACGTAGGTATGCCAATAGCGGTTGCATTTGCAAAAAAAGTGGATGTAATAGGCTTTGATTTAAATAAGGCTAAGGTAGAGTGCTATAAGAATGGAACAGACCCGACAAAAGAAGTGGGGGATGAGGCTATTAAGGCCACTTCGGTAGAATTTACAAGTGATGAGAACAGATTAAACGATGCAAAGTTTTTTATAGTTGCAGTACCTACACCGGTTAATTCCGACCATACTCCGGATTTAACACCGGTGGAGGGAGCCAGTGAAATAGTAGGAAGACATTTATCTAAGGGAAGCATAGTTGTATTTGAGTCTACGGTATATCCGGGAGTTACAGAGGATATATGCGTGCCTATTCTTGAGAGAGAGTCAGGATTGGTATGCGGACAGGATTTTAAAATAGGATACTCTCCTGAAAGAATTAATCCGGGAGACAAGGTTCATCGCTTGGAGACTATTACAAAGATTGTTTCCGGAATGGACGAGGAAACACTTGACAATGTGGCTAAGGTATATGAGCTTGTTGTTGAGGCAGGGGTACACCGGGCTGAAAGCATTAAGGTTGCGGAAGCAGCAAAGGTTATTGAAAACAGCCAGAGAGATATTAATATTGCGTTTATGAATGAATTATCCATTATTTTTAATAAGATGGGAATAGACACAAAGGCAGTATTGGAGGCAGCAGGAACAAAATGGAATTTCCTTAAGTTTGCACCGGGACTTGTAGGAGGACACTGTATAGGTGTTGACCCGTATTATCTTACCTATAAGGCGGAGCAAATGGGTTACCACAGCCAGATTATATTAAGCGGCCGCCGTATCAATGATGATATGGGGAAGTATGTTGCAGAAAGCCTTGTGAAGAATCTTATAAAGGCAAACAAATATGTTAAGGGAGCAAAGGTTGCAATGTTAGGATTTACCTTTAAGGAGAATTGTCCTGACACAAGAAACACTCGTATAATTGATATAGTTAAAGAGCTGGAGGAATATGGCATAACTCCTGTTATAGCAGATCCTGTTGCAGATGCAGATGAAGCTAAGAGAGAGTATGGCATAGAATTTACGGATATTAGTTTAATAAAAGATATGGATGCTGTTATAGTGGCAGTGGCTCATAATGAATTTACTAAGCTTACGGAAAAGGAGATAGGTGCTATGTTTACGACAGAAGGACAAAATGTTCTTTTAGATATAAAGGGGCTTCTTGACCGTAGGGAATACGAGAAGGCGGGATATTTATACTGGAGACTGTAAAATGAATTTGTAATATTAAAAGCGGAGGTTTGTTATGAGCTATAAAGAATTAGTATTTCCTAAAGAGTCATTGTTTCTTGTCACTGGGGGAGCCGGTTTTATAGGCTCAAATCTGTGTGAGGCAATACTTGAGATGGGTTATAAGGTGCGGTGTCTTGATGATTTATCTACAGGTAAGCAAAAGAATGTGGATATGCTTATGGATAACCCTGATTATGAATTTATAAAGGGAGATATAAAGGATTTGGATACCTGTAAGAAAGCATGTGAGGGTGTGGATTATGTATTGAATCAGGCAGCATGGGGAAGTGTGCCGCGAAGCATAGAAATGCCGCTTTTTTATGCTAATAATAATATTATAGGAACAGTTAATATGTTGGAGGCAGCAAGAATACAGGGAGTTAAAAAGTTTGTGTATGCCTCGTCAAGCTCCGTATACGGAGATGAGCCGAATCTTCCAAAGAAAGAGGGAAGAGAGGGGAATCTTTTGTCGCCATATGCTTTAACAAAGAGAGTAGATGAGGAATTTGCAAAGATGTACACAAAGTTCTATGGGTTAGATACCTACGGAATGAGGTATTTCAATGTGTTTGGAAGAAGACAGGATCCGGATGGAGCATATGCGGCAGTGATACCGAAGTTTCTAAAGATGCTTATTAACGGTGAAACGCCAACAATAAACGGTGACGGAAAGCAATCAAGAGATTTTACCTATATAGATAATGTTATAGAGGCAAACCTAAAGGCATGTCTGGCACCAAGTGAGGCGGCAGGAGAGGCATTTAATATAGCATACGGCGGAAGGGAATATCTTATAGATATATATTATGGTCTTACAAAGGCGTTAAATATAAATATAGAGCCAAAATTCGGTCCTGACAGAGCAGGTGATATTAAGCACAGCAATGCGGATATATCAAAAGCAAGGGAGCTTTTAGGATATAATCCGGAATATAGCTTTGAAAAGGGAATAGAACTTGCCATAAGCTGGTATAAGGAAAATTTATAGAGCAAAGGACAGGGAATGATAAAGGCAGTTTTTAAATATTGAGGAGAATATATGAAATTTGTTAATAAAGTGGCAAGAGAGCTGACAAAATTTCCATTAATAAAGACAGTGCTTAAAGAAACATATGTTGCAATAGGAAATTTTTTAAGTGATAAAAAAACAGAGTTTGACGAAATAGTTCAAATTAGCTCAGATGGGTGTTCACATAATTTTGGATATTATGACAAATGCCCATGGAGTAAAAATCAGAAATATATGATTTATCTTGCACCGAAAAGTGCCACAAAGAATTACGTTTCAGATGAGGCAACTGCAATAATTTTATATGATATAGAAGAAAAAAAAGAAAGAGTTATAGCACATACAAATGTATGGAATACCCAGCAAGGCTGTATGTTGCAATGGCTTGGTCCTGATTTCTCGTCAAAAATATTATATAATGACTTTAGAGATGGAAAGTATTGCAGCATTATTTATACGATTGCAGATAAGAGTGAAAGAGTATTGCAGCTTCCTGTATATTCTGTGTCTGCTGATGGGAAAACTGCTATAACTTTGGATTTTTCCAGATTGAATACATTTAGGCCGGGATATGGATATTGTAATATTGAAGATAATACGAAAAATGAGATGTATCCGGATATTCCATGTCTTTGGAGATTGGATATAGTAAATGACAAAGTAGAGGAATTGCCAATCTCATATAAACGACTTAAAGAATTTCAGCCATTACCGAAGATGGATAGTGGATATCATAAAATAAATCATATTATGATAAATCCGTCAGGAACACGATTTATGTTTATACATCGTTGGATTTCAGAAGGAGTAACATATCATAGGCTTTTGACATGCAATATGGACGGAACTGATATGTATGTGCTGATTGATGATGGGATGGTTTCACATAATAACTGGAAGGATGATAATACAATTATATCATACTGCCATTCACATGAAAATGGCGATGCATATCATATACTTCATGATATGACCCGGAAAAGAGAAACGATAGCCAAAGGAATACTGACAGTAGACGGACATCCGTCATACTCCCCTGACAAAAAATTTATAGTTACTGACACCTATCCTGATTTTAAGAGAAAACAAAGATTGTATCTTATAAGGGTGGCGGATGGAAAGGTGAAAAAAATTGGCAGCATATATTCAAACATAAGATATAAAAATGAAGTGAGATGTGACCTGCATCCAAGATGGAACTATAATTCGAGACAGATATGTATAGATGGAGCTATGGATAAGAACAGACAGGTTTACGTTGTTAATATCAATACGGAATTTGATGATTAATTATAGCAGGAGGAAGATAATGAAAGATAAAGTATCAGTAATTGTGCCTATATATAATGTTGAGAATTATTTAAGAAAGTGCATGGACTCATTGATTGCACAAACTTATGAAAATATAGAGATAGTTATGGTGGATGACTGCTCAACAGACAGAAGTGCTGACATTGCAAAAGAATATGCAAAAAAATTTCCGGATAGGTGCGTGTTTGTGCAGCGAGAGGAAAACGGAAGACTGTCAGCAGCAAGAAATTCCGGAATAGCAGTTTGTACAGGAGAGTGGATTACCTTTGTTGACAGTGATGATTGGGTTACGGAGGATTACGTATCTTCATTATATGATGTTGCGGTTAAGGATAATGCTGACATTGTAATGAGTGGTGTTTATTACTATTATCAAAAAACGGGAAAAGTTAAGGAAAATACCTATAATGCTGTTGATGCTTTGACAACAGAATCTTCGCAAAGAGAGAAGGTTGCATTATCAGGTCCATATGCAACAACAAGATTATATAGAAAATCCTTTTATGATAATACAGGTTTGGAATTTCCGACAAATGTATGGAGAGCAGCGGAGCAGGGAATAACCATACCGCTTTTGACTTATACAGATAAGATTTCTATATTGAGAAAACCAATGTATTATTACTATCAAAGAAATGAGTCAAATTCCAATCAGAATTATAAAAATGTTGATACTGAATTTATGGTAAAAAGCATAAAAAATGTGGAGCGTAATTCTGCAAAGGGCTTTGAAAAGGAAATTGAATATAGAAATATCGTAGACATAATGTATGGAATGATACTGATAATGATTTATTCCGGTAAAAAGAATAAGGAAATTAAGCATAGGGTAGATTGGTTTAACAAAAGATATCCTGGCTGGAAGAAAAATGCTTATCTGCCTAAATTAATAAAGGGCAAACGCATATTTATTTATTTTGCCGGAAAAAAAATGTGTTTTGCACTGAGAACTATGGTGCTTGCAAGGAAGCTTGGAAGAAAAATGCTTAAGCGATAGAAAGGAAACCATAATGAGAGAAAAACAAATTGTTTTAAAAATATTAAAAGTATTAAGATATGTAGCATTTATATCGGGCATATTAGGGTTTATAATATGTATAATAAATAAAAATCTAAATGCAGCATTTTTATTTATTTTAGTAATTTGGATTTCAAATGTTGTATATGGATTTTTAAATTTGACAAAACGTGCCGCATATTTGTTGTTTTTAGCTTCCTTTTTCTGCTTTTTGCTTGGAAGGATGACAGTAGATTTTTTTGATTATGGCAAAGTAATATTTAATTTTTTCGAGTCCATATCTATTCATATGCTTTGGTCAATAGCATTAGCCTTAATATTTATACAGATAGGATATGAGCTAATTGAAATTTTTGCAGAAAAAAAAGAACTGAAATCAGCAGAAGATGAAAAAAAGTCTGACAGTCAATATATACAAAAATTGAGAAGGTACTCGGCTGCTTTGTTTTATATTTCAGCAGTGATGGTCATTGCGATGAATATAGAACAGATTATTTTTATAAAAACACATTCATATGTTAGTTTATATACTGATTTTAGCAGTCGCATACCAAGAGTATTTCAAATAATAGGAAATATGAATATTGCAGCATTTTTGGTTTATCTTGCAGCACGACCAAAAAAAAGGAAATGTATTTTTCCGATATTGGTTTTTTCGTTAATTGCTTTAAGTGCAATGATAGCAGGAGACAGAGGCACATTTATAATAAACATTGCTATTGTTATAATATATATTTTTTGGAGACAATACAGAGATGGGGAAGTATGGATAAGCAAAAAAATGATTATAATTGGATTAGTCTGCATACCATTTGTGGCAGCCTTTCTTAATTATTCAATTTATTTAAGAGAGGGAGTATATATGGGAGAAAAAAAGTTATCAACTCAGTTTACTCATTTTTTTAGAGCAACAGGAACTTCTGTTGATATACTTGGATACGGAAAGCAGTATAAAGATAAATTCCCACAGTCAGGCTATTCTTTTGGAGAGTTAATAAATAATGTAATGTATAATCCGATATCGGAAAAAATCTTGGGAGTGGAAAAACCAAAACAGCATACGGTAGAATACGCTATGACAATGCATTCATATTCACATGCGATTTCGTATTTTATAAATGCGGAATCATATTTAAGTGGGCATGGGAAGGGCTCGTCTTATATAGCGGAGGTATATAATGATTTTGGATATATGGGAATTATTGTATGTAATTTGATATATGGTATGTTATTGGCAGTTATTAATATATTGCCTAAATCAAGACCTATACTTATATCTGCCCTTTTTATATCATTGAGGATTTTATTATATACACCTAGAGGACCTGCGATATCACCAATAAGCTATGTTGTTAATATAACAACTGTGTTTCCACTGTTGTTTTTGTGGGGTGTATCAAAATATGCAGATATAGCAGGCAATAAGATAAGGTTAATGCTGCGAAGAAAGGAAGATAAATAGAATGAAAAAGATACTTTTTGTAATAAATTCAATTAATTGCGGCGGGGCAGAAAGAGGGTTGATGGCACTGCTTGATAAATTGAACTATGAAAAATATGATATAGATTTACTCTATTTCTACCATGAAACAGAATATTATAAGGAACAGATACCAAAGCAGGTTAATATAATAATGCCGGATATGGTTACAAGTTTGGCATTGTCATCAGGTAGTTATGCATTAAAACATATATCCTCCGTAAAATATTGGCCAATTATTGTTAGGAAGCTGTGGTGTGGATTAATAGGAAAGGTTAATAATAATGGGTATTATAGAAGAAGTGAGATAGAATGGGATCGGCTGAATAAATATATTCCAAAGTTAGAAAAAAAATATGATGCTGTAATTGGATATAGTCACAGTACTCCGACATATTATGCCATAGACAAGGTAAAAGCAGACAAATACATTGTATTTCAAAGAAACGATTACAAAACAACAGGCTGTTGCCCGGAATGGAATTTGCGATATTATGAGAAAGCGGATAATATATGCGTATTGTCAGAAGAAATGAAGCAGAATTTTTTAAAAGAATTTCCGGATATGGAGTTTAAAATAAAAGTATTTCCTAATATAACAGATGTAGATAATATAATAAGGAAATCTAAGGAAAAGGTGGGGTTTGATGAAGAATACAGTGGGCTTAAAATTATATCTGTTGGAACATTACGAAAGGTTAAGGGATATGATGTAGCAATGAAAGCCTGCAAAAGATTAATTGATATGGGTTATGACCTTAGATGGTATATATTAGGAAGTGGAGAAGAACAACAGGCATTAGAAAATCAGATTAAAAATTTAAAAATGGAAAGTAGATTTATTTTACTTGGAAACAAGCGAAATCCTTATGCATATATATCAAAAAGTGATGTTTTTGTACAATGCTCTTATGGGGAAGGATACTCTACATCTGTTTTTGAGGCTAAGTGCCTGAAAATGCCGATAGTCATTACGGATGCACCAGGAATGAGAAATCAGATTGAAAATAATATTGATGGATTAATTGCACGGGTTGGAGATGATGAGAGCGTTGCAGAGGAGATAAAAAAGTTAATTGACTCAAAAGAACTTAGAGAAAGCTTTTCAAAAGTGTTGGAAGCTCAAATGAAAAAATATGCGGATGATACAGCATATAAACTGCAGCTCTTTGATGAAATAACAGGATAAGCATTATGAAATAGGAGCGTATATGAATAAATCAGATGAATTGACGGCAGGTGGATTTTTAAGAAAGCTTGTGGGATTTTCGATGGCATCATGGCTAAGTGCAGCAATAAGCTTTATAGTTACACCTATTTATACCAGAATTTATATTCCTGAAGAAATGGGTCATATAAATTTATTTACAACTTATATGACCTTTTTTCAGACTATATGCGTAATGGCATTAGATCAGGCATATATGAGGTTCTATAATGAAGAAATGGATGGAATAAGAAAGGATAACTTTCTTGGATATTGCCTCAGATTTAATATGATTATTGCGGCAGTGTCTTTCACATTAATTATCGGAGGCTATAGTTATTTTTCTGCAGCAATTTCAGATGAGCAAAATATAGCTGTGCCAATATGCCTTGCTGTTGTGATAGTATGCAGCACATTTCTTCGTATGAGCAGTATTTCATCACGAATGGAAAAAAATGTTGTGCAATATACTATTCAGATTTTGGCAGTTACTTTTGTTGAAAAGGTTGTAATAACACTTGTAGGATTTTACAAGCCAAGCCATAAGCTTGCAATTATGGTTATGACAGGGGCCTATGTTATACTTAGTTTAATATTTGCCGTAATAAAAAAAGGAAATATGAATCATATAGGTTACGTATCAAGGGAGACTAGAAACGCTATATTTAAGTTTGCTATACCATATATGCCTGTACTGCTGTTATCATGGTTAAACAGCTCCATTCCCCTTTTGGTTTTGAAAAAGTATGTAAGCTACTCATCGATAGGAATATATACAAGTGCAGTAACTATGGCAAATATATTGACAATTGTGCAGACAGGTTTCTCTGCATATTGGGAACCATTTTTTTATGAGCATTATAAAAGTGAAGAAAATAAGGAAAAGATAAGGAAAATAGAACAGATAGCTGTACTTGTATTGATATTTGCGGCACTAAGTATAGTGCTTTTTCAGGATGTAATATATATACTGATTGGGGAAAAGTATCGGGCAGGTAAGCTGGTTTTTCCATGCTTAATGTTTACTCCTATTTGTAACTGTATTTCTGATATAGTGGGGATAGGTATAAAGGTATCAAAAAAGAATTACTTAAACATTTTTGCATTTTCAGGCAGTGTTATAGTTAATTTATCATTATCCTATATGCTTGTTCCTCATATAGGTATAGTAGGAGCAGGCATTGCTGTAATGACAGCAGCACTAACAATGCTGATTATACGCTGTTATTTAGGTAGGAGGTTTTATAGAATAAGCAAAAGCTGTTTATCAATTATTTCGGCATTAATATTAATGGTGTTGGCAAGTATAGTTAATATTATTGCAGACGGCTATATTGTTAAATATGTGATAATAGCTATATTGCTTATATTACACATGTTAATATTTAGGAAGGAAGTTTCGTATCTGATAAAATTTATATTTAGATTTTTAAAAAAGGGAAAGATACGTAGGAAAGGATAATTATGCTTTACAATTCATTCATTTTTATTTTTGCATATCTCCCTATAGTACTTATAGGCTGGTATGTGCTAAATCGATTTAAAGCTCACAATACTGCAATAGGCTGGCTGGTTATTTCGTCATTGTTTTTTTATGGATATTTTAATTGGTCATACCTGCCGATTATTGTAATTAGTGTTATAGCTAATTATATATTAAGTATATTTATCAGACCCGATGAAAAATACAGGCTGCATGATAAAGTAAAGAAGCTGCTTTTAATTTTCGGATTATTGGGAAATGTAGGCATATTATTTTATTATAAGTACTTCGATTTTTTTGCACAAAATATAAATGCCTTGTTTAAGACTGATTTTACTATGCTCAATCTGCTGCTTCCTTTAGGCATAAGCTTTTTTACGTTTCAGCAGATATCATATATTGTGGATTCCTATCAAGGGAAGCAGAGCAAATGCTCGCTGTTAGAATACGCAGTGTTTGTAACTTTTTTTCCGCAGCTTATTGCCGGACCTATTGTGCTGCACAGCGAGGTAATACCTCAGTTTCAAAATATTGAAAATAGAAAATTTAACAGTGACAATTTTGCAAAGGGGTTGTGTGCATTTTCTATTGGACTGGCGAAAAAGGTTTTAGTGGCAGACACATTTGCAAAGGCGGCAGACTATGGATTTGCTAATATTGAGGGCTTGGGCACGGTAAATGCGTTGATTGTAATGCTAAGCTATACATTCCAGATATATTTTGATTTTTCCGGATATTGTGATATGGCAACAGGAATAGGAAAATTTTTTAATATAAATCTGCCGATGAATTTTAATTCTCCATACAAGGCTGTTACAATAACGGATTTTTGGAAAAGATGGCATATGACAATGACCAGATTTTTCACAACATACATATACATTCCGCTGGGAGGCAGCAGAAAGGGTAAAATCAGGACATATATAAATGTTATGATAGTCTTTCTTGTGAGTGGTCTGTGGCATGGAGCGAATTGGACATTTATTTTGTGGGGGGGGGTGCATGGAATAGCTAATGTCCTTACCAGAATATTTAAAGAGAGAATAGATAAATGGCATGCCGCATTCTCATGGCTTTTAACATTTACCTTTGTAAATGTTACATGGATATTTTTCAGGGCAGACAGTATTTCTAAGGCAGTAAGATTTATTAAAGAGATAGTCTGGCTGAATATTACGCCGGTATTGTCGGAAATAAAAGATGCCTTTGTATTGCCGGAATTCAGCTTTATATTAAAATGGATAGGAAAAGCAGGATATACATACTACATATGGGCGGTATTTATTATAATATCATTATGTGCATGTCTTCAGGCAAGGAATACTAACGAGAGATTGGACAACTTTAAGCCAACCGCAGGAAATGCGGCTGTATGTGCAGTCATTCTTGTGTGGGGTATTATTTCACTGTCGGGAGTTAGTACATTTTTATATTGGAATTTTTAAAGGAGACAGCCATGAAAGAGAAAAAGCAGTCAAAAAGATATATAATAATTTTTGGTATAGTGGCACTTTTGGGATTAACAGGAATTGCGGGACTTACATTTATAATTGACCCATTTTTTCAATATCATAAGTTATGTGATGAAAGAGAAGTGTATGATGAACGATATCAGAATCCGGGATTGGCAAAAAACGCATATTATGATGCAGTTATAGTAGGTTCATCAATGTCAGAAAATTTTAATTGTGAGTGGTTTGATGAGGCATATGATATAAACGCATTAAAGCTTACATTTTCCGGAGGCTCCGCACAAGATTGGGTAAATGCAGTTATTTTAGCGGAAGAAAATCAAAATGTAAGATATGTATTTGGCAATATAGATATTTCAGTGTTAGGACAGGAATATGGAAAAGTGCGGTATGAATTACCGCAATATTTGTATGATAATAATTTTTTAAATGATGTTTATTATTTGCTTAACAAGGAGATTTTGTTTAGTCATACAATGAAATTAATTGAATATAAAGGTAATGGAAATTTGAAAAACGCATATGCATGGTATGATAATCAAAAAGAAAGCTTTGGTCATAAAAATGTATTAAGTTTAGTTGATTATAAGGGTGATTGCAATAATATAGAGCAAAAAAAAATAATGATAGATGAAAATACAAGAAAAACAGTTGAACAAATAAAGGAGACTATTCAAAAGTATCCTGATACCAAATTTAAGATTTTTTATTCTCCTTACAGTATAATGGATTATTACTGTTATGCAGTAGCTGGGAATATCAACACAGTTTTGGAGGTATATGAGTATTCTATGAATGAGCTGCTTGAATGTGAAAATTGCGAGTTGTATTTTCCAACATATAACAATATTGAGATGATAACAGATTTAGACAGTTATAAGGATTTAAACCATTATGATATTGATATACAGTACACCATTTTTGAGGAAATGAGAGATGGAGTTAATAGGGTAACAAAGGAGAATTACAGGGAAATTATACAATGGTTTAGAAATGAGATAATAAATTATGATTATGATGAGCTTTATAAAAGCTATAATGACTAGAATAATAAAGACAATATTTTGTCATAAAAAACCGACTCCCAATCATCAGATTTTTGGTCTGACTTTCGGGGGTCGGTTCATTTTCACGTTTTTGTTCATATTTATTTCTTTTTTCTAAATTATAATATTTACTTTTCGGTCAAAAACCTTAAGCCGGTCAAAAATCATAATTCCAGCAACTTCTTCTTGATGTCAACATACTTTTTGTAAGGAATGGGAATAATATCCCCATTTGTCATGGTTGCATGGCATCTTTGTACATTTTTAACAAAATTTACGTTCACTATATAGCTCCTATGCACCTTAACAAAATTATCTGATAAATTATCTTCAATATTCTTTAATGGACCTGCCGACTCTATCACACCATCATTGCAATGCCACAATATATGATTTCTCATAGCCTCAACATATAATAAATCATCTTCTTGCAAATTATACACAATATCTTCAGTTGATATTATTTTGTGAATTTTGATAGGGATTTTGTTGCCAAATATTTGTATATAGCAAGCCTGTCCATCAGAGAAAATTACCGTATAATCAAAATAATGCTTTTTGGTTACAAATTTTTCCGTTTTATATATACAATAAATACCCGTTATAGCTACATGATTCTTAAATAAATCCTGTATGGTATATTGTATATGTTCAATATTTCTGACCTCAGATGGTCTGATTATTGTATTTATATTTGTTATAATTCTTTTATTCATTATTCCTTTACTGTAGTTATGATTATATTTCCAAAAAACATTATCCTTACATAGATTATAAATTTTTCTGTGATATCCCATATGTATGTAATACAATAATCGTTCAGTTGTCTTTAATATTTCTGCATTAAAATCTTTCATAGTCCCACTAAAAATCACCTCTTTTCAAAATTAACAGAAATAAATATGAACAAACTTATCTTTAGTAATTAAAGAAATTTTTTCTTTTGAATTTATATAACAATTATACTATAAATGATGAAATACACGAGCATTGTTTTGCTAAATAATATTACAAAGGCATTTGCAAAGTATTTTATATGGATAACAGAAATGAGTTTTTGGTTGCTTATAATAAATCTTTCGTCGAGATTTGTAGAAATAAGTCGATAATTTGTTTATACTGAAAATTAAAAACCTGCAAGGAGGTAAAAGATGACAAATTATTTTAGTTATTCGAAAGAAGAAGAAAAAACTATAGAATGGAAGATAAATAATAAAAATGCAATTTGCTATGTATCAGAATGTTCAAAAGATGGAGGAATTTTACCAAAAGGAATACAGGTATTTCAGGATAATAAAAGTCTCAATAATGATAATAAAAGACCATTATGTGATATAATTGAGATGATTAAATTTATTTTAAATTCAAAAGAAAGCATAGCTGATTTTGTCATATACTGCAATAAACCGGAAGCTTCAAAAGGAGAAAAGAAACAATGTATTGTTAATGAAAGAAAAAGAATAGGCGGAACGTGTTTTAAATTAACAGGATTTGAAAATTATGAAACAAAGCCTGTATTAGAATTGCCTAAATTGTATGCACTTGCAAATAAGATTGATGACGATAATATTAACTGCATATGTTTTTATGGAGATAAACCTAAGCTTGAAGATTGTATACATGTGGCAATGCACATTTGCGGTGATGGAACATTGGAGAATAGGACAAAATTTATTTTTCTGACACCGGTTCCTGATGAATGGTATATAAATACATTGTAGATATTATACATACAGCAATATAAAAACAATATAACCTTAAATATTGGGGAATAATAGGGTTGTACAATTTGTCAAATTGATGTATACTAGGTCAGAGACAAGGGGTTATAAAATGTGTATATTTAATTTTTGAGAAAGGATAGGGGAAAAGCTATGGCAACAGATAAAAAGCCTTTAGGGAAGGGCAAAAGAAAAGCTGTGCGAAAGAAAAAAGAGAATATGACAAAGGGAGAAAAAGTATTATCATTTCTTAAGTCGAAGCTTCTCAGTATTATTTTGGCAGGTATTCAGTTTTTGATAACAATTATATTTTTATCATTTTTACTATATTTGAATGTACTTCCTATAAAGTATTTCCTGCCGCTTACACTTGTGCTTTTGCTGTTGGCAGCATACACGTTTCTTACGGCACAGTCGAAAAAGTTTAGGACATTTGGAAAGATTTTGTCAATAATATTTATTGCATTATGGTCTGTAGGAATTTATTATACAGGCTACCTGAACGGCATGTTTGGAGCAGTGTCGGGAGCAGACACAAAGACAGACATAGTAAATATTTATGTTATGAAAGAGGATTCTGCAAAAAGTATAGAGGATGCGAAGGATTATACCTTTGGCATATTGTCAAAGCTTGACAGGGAAAATACCGATAAAACTATTAATGCCATAAACTCTAAGCTGGGCAGTGAAATTGCCACAAGGGAATATGAAAGCTGGACAGAAATGGTAAGGGCTTTATATAGCGGAGAGATAAAGGCGATAATTCTTAAAAGTGCATTTGTTAATACTATTGTAGAGACAGAAGGCTTTGAAACCTTCAGTGATGATACAAGAGTTTTATATGAAAACACAATAGTTACACAGATTAAAACAGATACAAATAAGGATTTGACTAGCAATGTATTTACAATTTATATAAGCGGCATTGACGTATACGGTCCTATAAGTACCACAAGCCGAAGCGATGTAAATATTGTTGCCGTTGTAAATCCAAATACAAGACAGGTATTGCTTTTAAATACGCCTAGAGATTATCATATACCTCTTGGCTTGAATGGAAACCCGGAGGATAAGCTTACCCATGCAGGCATATATGGAGTGGATGTATCTATGAAAACGCTGGGTAATCTGTATGGAATAGATGTAGACCATTATTTTAGAGTAAACTTTACCGGATTTACTAAGGTAATAGATGCTTTGGGCGGTGTAGAGGTAAATTCAGAATATACATTTACTACAAGAGATGGTAATTACAGCTTTAAAAAGGGCATAAACTACCTTAACGGGGCTCAGGCACTTGGCTTTGCAAGGGAGAGATATGCTTTCCCAAGCGGAGATAACCAGAGAGGCAAGAATCAAATGGCAGTTATCTCAGCAATTATAAGTAAGATGGCTTCCTCCTCATTATTAAATGATTTCAGTGGTCTTATGAATAGTATGGAAGGAAGCTTTGAGACAAGTATGTCATCGTCACAGATTTCAGCACTCGTAAGAATGCAGCTAAGTGAGGGCGGCTCATGGAATGTAGTCAGCTATGCAGTCACAGGCAGCAGCTCAAGCAGCTCCACGACCTTTTCGATGCCGGGAACCGATATATATGTAATGGAGCCGGATTATACGACTGTAGAGAAGGCAAAGGAATTAATTAAAAAGATTTACAATGGAGAAACTATCTCAGCAGCAGATACACAATAAAAAATTGTCGGCTGAAGCCGACAATTACAAATTCAGCGGAGCTGAATTTGTGCATCGTTTGCATCGTCAAAGATAAACCGGGAAAGGATATAAAATATAAAGGATGTATAAAATATTAGCACTTGATATAGACGGAACACTTTTAAACACTAAAAAGGAAATTACGCCTGCCGTAGGAGAGGCTATAGCAGGGCTGCAGAGCAGAGGAATACCGGTGCTTATAGTATCAGGGAGACCGGCACAGGGCATACGCCATGTGGCGGAGGAGCTTCATTTAAGGGAAAGGGGCGGCTATATATTAAGCTTTAACGGCGGCAAAATCATAAACTGTCAAACAGAGAAGATAATATATTCAAACCCTGTTTCACCATTATATTATAAGGAGATAATAGATTACGCCAATACCCTTAATGCTTCCATATTAACCTATGACGGTGATTACATTATTACGGAAAAGCCGGACAATAAATATGTTGGCGTCGAATCGAATGTAGTGAGAATGCCTGTAAGAAAGGTGGATAATCTGTATGAAACCATACTTGAGGACAATATATCCGTAGATAAATTCCTTATAGTAGGAGAGCCGGATTATATGATGAGTAAGGTGTCTGATATGGCAGAGCATTTTAAGGGAAGACTTAACGTATTTCAGTCAGAGCCGTTTTTTATAGAGGTGGTTCCTATTGGCATAGATAAGGCAGCCTCCTTAGAGGTGCTTTTGAACAGATTAGGACTGACAAGAGATGAGCTGGTAGCCTGCGGCGACGGCAGAAATGATGTGACAATGGTAGAATATGCAGGAATGGGAGTTGCTATGGGAAATGCCTGTGAGGAGGTAAAGGCGGCAGCAAACTATATCACTGACTCCTGCGACAAGGATGGAGTGGCAAAAGCAATAAAAAAATTTTTCGAATAATCATAATACCCCGAAGGTCTTTATAAAAAGGACTTTTGGGGTATTGTGATTATCCGGAAGACTTTGAAAATATAAAAAGGCTTTTGCAGCGTTTTTTGGAAAAGCTTCTAAATAATACATAATTTCTAAAATTTTATTCCATAATATATCTAAAAATATAAAGGAGAAGCAGTGTGTCAGAAAAGAATAAAAATGAATATCCAAATAAAAATATAGATAACATAACAAATCACACAAAAACTCCGCTGACCTTAAGCCTTGACAGAAATCTTGAAATAATGGAGGAAATGTTTACTGATTGTGACGACATAAAAAAACGCACAATGAAGCTGGGCAAGGGTGCAGATGTAAGGGCGTGTATTTTTTATGTGGAGGTAGTGGTAAACAACCTTACCATTGAGGAGTCTGTTATAGGAAAGCTTTTAAGCCGCCTGATGGGAATGGACAGGCAGGAAATATATGCTTATCTTGATGCAAATGCCTTAGGCATAACGGACGTAAAGGAGCTGGAAACAGTTGAGGATGCCGTTATGGGAGTAATGATAGGAGACGGCGTTATATTTATAGACGGATATGATAAGGCAGTTAAGATAAAAAGCAAGGGCTACCCAATGATTGGAGTGGCACAGTCGGACATAGAAAAGGTTATACGTGGCTCAAGGGAGGGCTTTGCCGATGCCTTAAAGGCAAATACGGCACTAATGAGAAAGCGTGTCCGAAACAACTCCTTTAAGGTAAAGGAAAAAATAATGGGAGAAAAAAGCAATACTACTGTGGCAATTACTTATGTGGAGGGAATTGCAAGACAATCCGTTATAGACGAGATAAACAGAAGGCTTGATAATCTAAATGTAGACGGATTAACGGACAGCGGTATTATAGAGCAGCTTACGGAGGAAAATGAACGCTCGCCATTTCCGCAGTTTCAGACCACAGAAAGGCCTGATAAGGCGGCAATGGCTGTGCTTGACGGCAGAGTGGTGCTTTTCGTGGATAATTCTCCTGTAGGACTTATTCTTCCCACTACCTATAACAGCTTTTTCCAGACGGTTGACGATTATTATAACAGGCATATTATAGTTACACTTGCACGTATCATAAGGTATCTTGCGTCCTTTCTTGCACTAAGCCTTCCGGCACTGTATCTGGCAGTTGTAAATTATCATCCGGAGCTATTGCCGACACCACTTGTCATAACCTTTGCAGCGGCAAGGTCAAGCGTGCCGTTTCCTGCGGTCATAGAGGTTATCCTAATGGAGCTTTCCTTTGAGCTTTTGCGGGAGGCAGGAGTGAGAGTGCCGGGACCTATGGGAAGCACCATTGGTATTGTGGGAGGGCTTATTATAGGTCAGGCGGCAGTAACCGCAGGGATTGTAAGTCCCATTATTGTTATTGTTGTTGCGATAACGGCATTATCCTCATTTGCCATAACAAACGAGGAGCTTTCTTCCTCCTTCAGGCTTTTGAAGTATTTTATGATAGTGCTTGCCTATTGCTTTGGTATGGCTGGGGTGGTGGCAGGCTGGATTGTAATACTAAGTCATCTGGCAGGCTTAAAAAGCTTTGGATTTCCGTATCTTATGCCATATGTGGCAGATGAGATAAACGACAATAAGGATTTGAAAGACAGTATATGGAAGTCGTCAGAGAAAAAGCTTAATGAGCGTTCAATATTTGCAAGACAGGGAAATCGCAAAAAGAAATAAAACAAGTTAGCTTTGGGCTTGTCTATGGATATTATCCGCTGACAGGTATGAAAAAAGAAATAAAAAAATAAAGTGAGGGCTTAAGGTAAAATATGTTTGCAGCAAATAAAAAGGTATCGACACGACAGCTAAATAGAATAATTATTACAGAAAATACAGCCTTAGCACTGCTTATGGGTGGATATCTGGCAGGAGAGCTTGGCAGTCTGTCTTATATATGGCTTTTTATTTTGGGGCTTGTGCTTTCTATGGCGTATATCCGGGCTGCGTTGAAAATATCAGAGAAATATGCAGATAAGCTTCTCAGAAGCAAAATTTTTAATATAATAGCCTGCATAAGATTTTTGGCAATGGCGTGCGTAGGAATATATATATTCTACAGAATGGCAGTAGTGCTTCTATTAAGGGAAACGGCAGGCCTGATTATAATAGCAGGAATTACTGCATTATCCCTTTATGTGGCGTCAAGGCATTATGAGGAGAGAGGCAGAATACATCAGATTTTGGGAGTTTTCGTTATACTCCTTATATTAATCATATTGATTACAGCCACCTTTAAAATAGATTTGAAGGAGGCACTTTACGACCTGTCACAAGGCTTTAAGCTGCCTGGAAAAAGTGGCTTTTTAATATGGCTGTCCATGTTTTTAATGACAAATTATTTTGAAAAGCTTATTATAGTCAGTCCTCATTATTACAATTCATACGGAAAGAGAATAGCACTTTTAAAAGCACCTGTTATAATGTGGATAGGCGCCTTATGGGTATATATCCTTAACGTAAACATATTCGGAAAGGGAGCAAATCTGTATAAGCTGATGGATATAGGCGGCATTCCCGGCGGCTTTTTAAACAGGCAGGAGACTATAATGGCAGTGTTTCTCGTTATCAGCCTTACATCCTACGTCAGCGGAATGTTTTATTATATAAGGCAGTGTATAAAAAATATATTTATAAGATATACTGATAAGCCACGCATTGTCACAAGAAGAATAGTGTCAGTGCTGGCTGTTATTGCGGTGTTTCTTGGAAGTGTTATGCTTGGCATAAGGACAGACGGAATAGAGGCAATGTCGGGGGATAAGGTTATAGGGGGAAAGGAGATAGAGAAATGGGATTTTGTAATGTCTATGATAATATCAGGCGGCGAAAGCCCGGAGGTGGTTTTGGAGCTTGCAAATACTGCAAGTGAGGATTTTGAAAGCATATATGTATCGTACAGCTATGAGGAAAATGAGGGGGAAAATACAGAGGAAAATAAACTTCTGGATATAATAAATAAACGCCATATGGAGGCAGGAAATAATGAATTTGATTTTTCACATATAAAGGGAATAGTGTTATATGATATGTCGGAAGCAGAGCGGAGCAGAATAGTGGCAGAGTTTAAGCAGAATAAGGAAATTTCGGGAAATGTATCGGTTTATAAAGCCACAAGGGACACATATCCTAAGCTGTTGTCGGATATAACAGAAAATGAAGATGGGGAAAATATAAGGCTTGGGCAGATGCTGGAAAATATTCTTGAAAATTCAGATGGGAATGGGGAAAATATGCTTTATAAGATAAGGTGAAAATAAGGATTAATAAATATATTGTTGACACATAATTATTTCATAATTACAATATAGTTATGAAAAATAGGAGGTGTTAATATGCTTGAAGAATATGATTTCAGTCAGGCACGAAAAAATCCTTATGCCGGAAAATTAAAGAAACAACTGCAAATAAGCCGGCATTAAAGTAAAATAATTATGAATGAAAAATATTTTAAGAAAAATATAAATATTCTGCTTCCCGACAACGTTAAGCTCATATTAAATACCTTGCGAAATGCGGGATTTGAAGCTTATGCCGTAGGCGGCTGTGTCAGGGACAGCATACTTGGGCTAGCTCCTACAGACTGGGACATAACCACCTCTGCAAAGCCTTTAGAAATAAAGGCCTTGTTTAAGCACACCATTGATACGGGAATACAGCATGGAACCGTAACCGTTATGATTAAAAGCGAGGGGTATGAGGTTACAACCTACAGGGTTGACGGTGAATATACCGACGGACGCCATCCTAAGGATGTCCTTTTCACCTCAAGCCTTATAGAGGATTTAAAACGCCGTGATTTTACTATAAATGCTATGGCTTATAATGAGGAGCACGGCGTGGTGGACTGCTTTGGCGGAATTGAGGATTTGGAAAATGGTATTATCAGATGTGTAGGTAAGGCGGAGGAGCGGTTTACTGAGGATGCCTTAAGAATGCTTAGGGCGATAAGATTTAGCGGCGTGCTTGGATTTGATATATGTGATGATACGTTAGGTGCCGTAAAAAGGCTGGCTCCGGCTATTGTTAAAATAAGCAGGGAGCGTATACAAGCGGAGCTGGAAAAGCTGATTATGTCAGAGCATCCTGACAGGCTTAAGCTGTTATACGACGCAGGACTTATGCAGTATATTTTTGAAAATGAATTGAAGAAAAAAGAAGATATACATAATACGGATAAAGAGCTAATGGCAGGGCTTATTACCGGCGCCCCTAAAAATCATTATGTAAGATGGGCATTGTTTATTACCTTTGCAGCCGGAAATAATATTTTACGCTCCTTGAAGCTTGATAATGCCACTGTCAAAATATGCAGTCAGCTTTTGAAATATAAGGATGAGGTGCTAAGCAGTGAGGAGGCCTGCTTAAGGCATAGTATAGTTGCTGTGGGAAGGGATATTTTCGGAAAATATTATATGCCCTACCGTATGGCTTTGGCAGCGGACAGCTCTGCCGTTTTAGCAGAGCTTAAGCCGGTGGAGGAGGCATATAAAGCCATTATAGAGCGTGGAGACTGCCTGTCAGTCAGCGAGCTTGCCGTCAATGGAAATGATATAAGGGCTTTAGGCGTTTCGGAGGGAAGGCAGGTCGGACAAATATTAAATAACCTGTTTGAGCTTGTTCTTACAGATTGCAGCAGGAATAACAGGGAGTACCTTTTGGAGCGGGCTGCTCAAGATTTTTGTTGATTTTATAAATTAATTATGTATAATATATATTGAGATACAAGTATCTGACATTTAGACAAAAATTTCAAAAGTCCTGCATTTTGCATGCAGGCAAATATTTAAAGAAAAGAGGTTGAATTAAAGATGGCAGAAATCGATTTAAGCAAGTATGGTATTACCGGAACAACGGAAATTGTGCACAATCCTTCTTTCGAGGAATTATTTGAAGAAGAGACAAAGCCTGATTTGGTTGGTTACGAAAAGGGACAGGTGAGTGAGCTTGGTGCTGTCAATGTAATGACAGGTATCTACACAGGCCGTTCTCCTAAAGATAAGTTCATTGTGGTAGATGAAAATTCTAAGGATACCGTATGGTGGACTTCTGATGAATACAAGAACGATAACCATCCTGCTACATTAGAAACATGGAATGCGGTAAAGGACATAGCATTAAAGGAGCTCTCAGACAAGAGGCTTTTTGTGGTAGACGCATTCTGCGGTGCAAACAAGGACACACGTATGGGAATACGTTTCATCGTTGAGGTTGCATGGCAGGCGCATTTCGTTGAGAATATGTTTATCCGGCCTACAGACGAGGAGCTTGCAAGCTTTGAGCCTGATTTCGTTGTTTACAATGCTTCTAAGGCAAAGGTTGAAAACTATAAGGAGTTAGGCTTAAACTCAGAGACTGCGGTAGTATTCAATATCACAAGCCGTGAGCAGGTTATTATTAACACATGGTACGGCGGAGAAATGAAGAAGGGTATGTTCTCAATGATGAACTACTATCTGCCTTTAAAGGGCATCGCTTCTATGCACTGCTCTGCAAACACAGATATGAACGGCGAAAACACAGCAATCTTCTTCGGCCTTTCAGGAACAGGAAAAACTACTCTTTCAACTGACCCTAAGCGTCTCCTTATCGGTGATGACGAGCATGGCTGGGATGACAACGGCGTATTCAATTTCGAGGGCGGCTGCTATGCTAAGGTTATCAATCTTGACAAGGATTCCGAGCCTGATATCTACAATGCAATTAAGCGTAACGCTCTCCTTGAGAACGTAACATTGGACGAGAACGGAAAGATTGACTTTGACGATAAGAGTGTAACTGAAAATACTAGAGTATCTTATCCGATAAACCACATTGAAAATATTGTACGTCCTGTATCCTCTGCACCTGCGGCTAAGAATGTAATCTTCCTGTCAGCAGACGCATTCGGCGTACTTCCGCCTGTATCTATTCTTACTCCGGAGCAGACACAGTATTACTTCCTGTCAGGCTTTACCGCTAAGCTTGCAGGTACAGAGCGTGGAATTACAGAGCCGACACCTACCTTCTCTGCATGCTTCGGACAGGCATTCTTAGAGCTTCACCCTACAAAATACGGCGAGGAGCTTGTAAAGAAGATGGAGGCAAACGGTGCTAAGGCATACCTTGTAAACACAGGCTGGAACGGAACAGGAAAGCGTATTACGATCAAGGATACGCGAGGTATTATTGATGCAATCCTTAACGGTGACATTCTTAAGGCACCGACAAAGAAGATTCCGTACTTTAACTTTGAGGTTCCAACAGAGCTTCCGGGTGTAGACACAAATATCCTTGACCCTCGCAACACTTACGGAGATGCTTCTGAGTGGGAGACAAAGGCTAAGGATTTGGCCGGCAGATTTGTCAAGAACTTTAAGAAGTATGAAGGAAACGATGCAGGAAAGGCTTTAGTTTCCGCAGGACCACAGCTTTAAGGTGCATTTTAAGCAGACTCTTAAGGTACTGCCAAATTATAAATGTACCCTGCATTATACATACAGTGCAGTTTTAACGCAGGAATTTTAAATCATAAAACCTTATCCTCCCTCATAGTATAGATTATCAACATACTATGAGGGAGGAATTTTTGTGAGTGACTTGAGTTTATCAGTCCTTGACCAGTATGACATATCTGTATTACGGACTCTCAAGGGAAGAGGCTCTATTATCCTGGAGACTGAGCAGGGCTACAAAAGGCTCATGGAATATAAAGGAGCCTCCGGCAGACTGGATTATATGGGAGGACTTCTTGATTACATATATGAGCATGGTCTTAAGCAGGTTGACATTATCCTGAAAAATAAGACCGGCTCACTGCTGTCAATAGACGAATGCGGAGATAAATATATTATTACTGACTGGTTTTACGGCAATGAATGTGATGTAAAATCAAAAAACAATGTAAAGGAAGGCACTGCACTTCTTGCCAGACTGCACAATATAACAGGCGAGGGCTTTAAATCCTCATTAGCCGGAAATAATCAAACAGCATCCATAGCCATACCTGTGACAGATAACCTTTTGGCTGATTACGAAAAGCATAATCAGGAGCTTAAGCGTGCAAGAGGATATATAAGAGGAAGAAAACATAAATCCCAATTTGAGTATAATGTGTTGAAAAATTTAGAAGAATATCTGGATTATGCTGTGGAGGCTACGGGAAAGCTGAAGGAATCGGATTATAATATAATGGAAGCATCAGCCATACATAGAGGGAGCATATGTCACGGAAATTATAATTACCACAATATTATATTTGCCAAAAACAAGGTTGCAGTAGTCAATTTTGATAAAAGCGGATGTGGTATTCTCATAAAGGATTTTTATTTGTATTTTAGAAAGGTAATGGAAAAATATGACTGGGAAAATACCATAGGGCATGAGATAATAGAAACCTATAACAAAATACGTGCCATTCCGTCTGAGGAATATGAAATCCTAAAGATAATGCTTATGTACCCTGAAAAATTCTGGAAGCTGGTAAATCATTATTATAACAGCAATAAAGCATGGATACCTGACAAAAATCTGGAAAAATTAAATAAGGTCTGCCATCAGCAAAAGCGAAAGGAAGAATTTATAAGCCATATGTGAAAAGCATATGGCTTATTTCTATTCAAAAAGCCCATTCAAAAAGGTGAGATACTTAAATCTGTACACGGTTTCATAGCCGCCTGTTATATAGCTGTACGCCTCATCATCAAGTATATTCTGCAATAAAATTTTCGATTCATCAGGAACATAGCCGTAAGACACATCCACAAAGCACAAGGGAGGGTAAAGAATACACCACCAGTTCTTTCCGTCGGCTTCCCCTATGGTAATCCTGTAGGCTTCATACTCCCCTGCCGGAAGAGTCACGTCGCCATAGGATTTTACAGGAAAATAGCAGGAGGTAAGCCTGGCGGACACACTATAATCATAACCGTTTTCCGAGACAATCTTCTTAGCCAGCGTTACCACCTCGTCATTATGTTCCTCTATAATACCTTCAGTTTCCTCTAACGTCATTGTATCACGTAGAAATTTACTGAGATAATCCACAACGGCTTCCTTTACCTTAAGCTTTAAGGTCTGGTCCTCATCGCTGTCACTGTTGGCAACGACGTGGAACCTTAAAAGACTTTCCGAAAGCTCCTGCTGTATTTTTTCGTCATCCGGTTTTCCGCCAAGCAGAAAACAGCCTGTTATTCCTACAATTATAGAAACGCCTAACAATTTTAAATTAATCTTCATTATGTAAACACTCCTTTTTATTATTTATATTTATAATGTAAAGCCTTATGTCACAGTGCAATATTTATGCTGCAATATCTAAATCGCAATAATATGTGTTGTTTTACATTCTGCAATATGTAAGCTCCACTCTTTACACTGAAATATTTCCCTCTTATATATATTTTTATACATATCCTCACAAATAAGTTGAAAAAAATTTCTAATCAAGGTAAAATTAGATAAATGTGCAGAAGCTCCCATAAAACCGGGAGCTGCGAAAGGGAAAATCATGGAAGAAAATAAAAGACAAAATTCCATACATATGGCGCCGATAGGCGTTTTTGATTCAGGACGGGGAGGGCTTACCGTAGCCAGAGAGCTTTTAAGACAGCTGCCAAATGAGAGAATAATTTATTTTGGTGACACCGCAAGAGTTCCCTACGGAGGCAAGTCAAAGGAAACAATCATAAGGTATTCAAGGCAGATAGTAAGGTTTCTCCTTACAAAGAATGTAAAGGCCATAGTGATAGCCTGCAATACAGCCAGTGCATTTGCGTTGGAGGAGCTTAAGAGGGAGTTCGATATTCCCATTATAGGAGTGATAAGGCCCGGAGCAAGGGCAGCAGTGGAAAACACCGTTACAAAAAGGATAGGTGTTATAGGAACAGAGGGGACTATCCGAAGTGCCATATATTCAGAGATTATCCATGAATATGACAGAGAGGCAATAGTCATAGGAAAAGCATGCCCGCTCTTTGTGTCACTTGTGGAGGAGGGCTGGCTTCACGATACGGTGACGGACGAGGTTGCATACAGATATCTGAGCGAGTTTAAGGACAGGGACATTGATACATTGATTTTGGGCTGTACACATTATCCCCTCCTTAGAAGTACAATTATGAAGGCTATGGGGGAGGATGTATTTCTTGTAAATCCTGCGTATGAGACTGCCGTAAGCCTTAAGAGGCTTCTTGAGAGTAAGGGGATAGCCTCAGGGTCAGACCTGATACAAAAGCCTGAAATGTATGATTTTTATGTAAGTGATGCACCGAGAAAATTTGTGGAATTTGCCAACTCCATAATGCCTATAGAGGTAGAAACGGCTAAGCAGATAAATATAGAGGAATATTAGAGAGGTTAGTGTGAAAAATACTTCTAAGGCAGCAAAAAACGCAGCCTAAGAAGTATTAAGTTTCACATATCTATTTGAGCCGCAGAAGCGGCAAGGAGATTAAAATGAAAAAGGATGTATTGGTTACGGTAAAGGGACTTACGACAGGGGAAAATCATGATGATTCTATGGAGATAGTGTGTAATGGTACATATTATTTCAAAAATGGAAAACACTATATAAGATACGAAGAAATAATGGAAGAAAGCATGAGCTTAATATCAAACACCCTGAAAATAAGTGATAAATCAGGCAAATTCAGGGTGGAGGTAAAAAAGAAAGGCTCCATAGAAACAACTCTTATTTTTGAGGAGGGGCAAAGCCATATAGCCTGCTATGATACAGAGTACGGCAGCTTTATGCTGGGCTTTAATGCAAGCCTTATATCGGTAGAGCAGGATGAAAATAAAATAAATATACATATCGACTATGCTATGGAGATGAATTATGAGTATTTGTCCGATAATAAGATAGATATAAGCATAGTCAGCAAAAATACCATGAAAGGAAAAGAGCGGAATAATGATTAGATTGATTTTAATTGGCTTATTTTTAGTGATATTTTTTATAGCCAGTCTTTTAATATTTATATTTTTGGCAATAGTAGGAAAATTCAATAAAAATCTTAAGGATAGAATGAGCTTTGCAATAGTAACATGGGCGCTGGGAGTCCTTAAGCTTTTGTCGGGAGCAAGGGTGACGGTAAAGGGACAGGAAAACATACCAAGCGATACGGCAGTGCTTTATGTATCAAACCACAGAAGCTATTTTGATATTGTCATAGGCTATACTCTGGTAAGGCCTCTGTGCGGCTTTGTGTCAAAGAAGGAGATAAAAAAGGTACCTATTCTGTCCCACTGGATGAAGCGTATGCACTGTCTTTTTCTTGACAGAAGCGACATTAAGGCAGGCATGAGGATGGTGCTTGAGGGAGTGGATAATCTTAAAAACAATATTTCAGTATTTATCTGCCCGGAGGGAACAAGAGGAAAGACAGATGAGTCCTTAAAGGAATTTAAGGAGGGAAGCCTTAAGATGGCAGAAAAGGCAAAGGTGCCTATAGTGCCTGTGGCATTTAACAATACAAGTGCCATATTTGAGGACCACTTCCCATTTATAAAGAAGGCAAGGGTTGTGGTAGAGTTTGGAAAGCCTATATATATTGAGGAGCTTGACAGGGAGCAGAAAAAGCATTTGGGAGCTATTGCCCATGATGAAATAAAAACTATGCTGGAAAACAATAAAAATTTATTGTAAATTAGCTCATATAATGATAAAATGTATCTGTTTGAAGAAGTATTGAAGCTTGGACTTTGTTTCAAATAGTTATGATAAATGTGATTTTGGCAGGAGGAAAATATGTTTTTTAAAATATTTATGATAGTATTGGCAGTGCTTGTAGTAATTTTACTTGTATTGGTTATACTGGGAAAAAGACTTCAGAAGAAGCAGGAGTCACAGCAGGCATCCATAGATGCGGCGGCACAGACCATGAATTTCTTTATCATTGACAAAAAGATGATGAAGCTGACGGAGGCGGGACTGCCAAAGGTGGTTTTAGAGCAGACTCCAAAGCTTATGAGAAGAACAAAGCTTCCTATTCTTAAGGTAAAGATAGGACCGAAGGTTATGTCTCTTATATGTGACCAGAAGGTGTTTGGAACACTTGCACCTAAGCAGGAGGTTAAGGCAACTGTCAGCGGCATATATGTTACGTCGGCAAAGCGTATCAGAGGACCTATAGTAGAGACAGACCCTAAGAAACGCAAGGCGGCGGAAAAGCTGGCAAAAAAAGAGGCAAAGCAGAAGGCAAAGGAAGCAAAGAAAACAGGGAAATAAAAAATCGACGCTTATTGCAGTAAGGGTGCAGTAGGCGTCTTATAGTATTGCGGAAACTAAAAATTTCGTTTGCAGGAATTGTGTGTGGGTACACGGAAATGAGGTGTAAAATGTTTAAAAATATCAGCAGGGACAAATGGCTGTTAGTGTTGGCTATTATAGGATTTTTTATGATTATGTTTGACCAGAATATCTCACTTGGCAGATTAAATCCTTATCCGGCATATAAGACGGATTCAGGCTACAGCCTTGAATTTCAGGTGTATTCCCTGAATTATATGTATGGTGCCGGCTGTGAGACCAGTGCTGTTGACGGTATGTTTATGGGAGATGTATATTATCAGCTTACCCTTGATGTTGTCCCGGATTTGCTTGGTTTTGTTATTTTGGCAGTATTCCTAAAAAAAATGGGGAAATTCAGCAAGCTGTTTCCGATAGCCTCCATTATGTCGTGGTTTGGAGCCGGACTGTATGCGTTTATTCATCTTATGCCGTTTTTCCTAAACGGTATGTCCCTTACCTATATGAGCTTCTGGCTTGCCATAGCTATGTATGGAACAGAGGTCATAGTGGGATATGTATTTGTATGCGGAATATGCGATACATTGTCGGGCTTTGAGCATAGGGCAGCAAGGCGTGCCATATCCATAGCATGGTTCGGAACGGCAGTGCTAAGTGCCGTATTGTGTGTGCTGAGATGGATAGCCATTATTTCTTCTGCACTGCTTGTGGTATATGAGATACTTCTTATAGGAATCAGTGCTTTATACTATTATTTTATTATGAGGGAAAGTGATTTTATAGTGAAGGAAAAGGTTATAGGAGAGCAGGAGGACCGTGTATGAAAGAAAGCAATAACGTACAGAGGAAAGGGAAGGTAAGGGCATGTATTTATATGCTGCTGGCAGGAATTTTTATTGTCACATTAGCCGTAAATATAGATACCGGAATAAGCTATGGCTTTGTTCTGGGGAACAATGAAGGACTGGGGATATATGCAAAAACGCAGATAGTCACCACATTTATCGGAACAGCCTTTAGCGTGGATATACTGTTTGACCCCATCGGCTATCTTATTATATTGGGAAGCTTTTATTTTCTTAAAGGAACGCATATAGACAGTGGGAAAGCACGAAGGCGTGGCATGATAATGGCAGCGGTGGGTTTGCTTGGCAATATATCAGAGCTTTTGCTTCCTTTTGCAGTTAGCCAGAATAAGCTTGTGCTTCCTGTTATTATAGCATATATGGTGCAGATAGCTGCAATAGTTGCCATTATGTATTCCATTACAATTATGTGCACGAAAAGGATAGACAATTATAAATATATGCACGTAGGAAAAGACCTGAGATTCGGTGCGGATTTGTACGGCGTATGTATGCTTGTGGGAAAGGTGCTTAAGGTTTTCGGAAGGGCAGGGATTTATTTTGCTGACCTGCTATACTGGATTGTCATAGGCTTTATGGTTTTTTCCGTTATATATTTTATTGTTAAATTTTGGATGTACATGAGGGCAACGGACACCTTCGGACAGACAAGGCAGGATATATAAATAAACTAAATAAAACAGAAAGGATATGAAAATATTGAAGGAGAAAAGTTTAACATTACTTACGGACTTATATGAGCTTACCATGATGCAGGGGTACTTTAAGAGCAACTCCAATGAAATCGTGGTATTTGACGTGTTTTACAGGAAAAATCCAAGCGGAAGCGGCTATGCCATAGCCTGTGGACTGGAGCAGGTTATAGAATATATTAAGAATTTAAAGTTTTCCTATGAGGAGATTGACTATCTGAGAAGTCTTGGCATTTTTGAGGAGGACTTTCTCACATACTTAAGCTCCTTCCATTTTTCGGGGGATATTTATGCCATACCTGAGGGAACGGTTGTATTTCCTAAGGAGCCTCTCATAAAGGTAGTAGCACCTATTATGGAGGCACAGCTTGTGGAAACGGCACTTTTAAACATAGTAAATCATCAGAGCCTTATAGCCACAAAGGCGTCAAGAGTAGTGTATGCGGCACAGGGAGACGGCGTTATGGAGTTTGGCTTAAGGCGGGCACAGGGGCCTGATGCAGGCGTATATGGTGCGAGGGCGGCAGTTATAGGCGGCTGCGTGGGAACCTCGTGCGTGCTGACAGGGCAAAGGTGGAATGTTCCCCTTAAGGGCACACATGCCCATAGCTGGGTTATGAGCTTTAAGGATGAGTATACGGCATTCAAAACGTATGCAAGGCTTTATCCCGACGCCTGTCTTTTGCTTGTGGACACCTACGACACCCTTAGAAGCGGCGTGCCAAATGCCATAAGAGTATTTGACGAGCTTAAGGAGGAGGGCATAAAGCCGGCAATGTATGGAATAAGGCTTGACAGCGGAGATTTGGCGTACCTTTCAAAGAAGGCAAGAAAGATGCTTGATGAGGCAGGCTACACAGATGCTGTTATCTCTGCTTCAAGCGATTTAGACGAGTATCTTATCGACAGCCTTAAGACACAGGGGGCAAAAATAACCTCATGGGGCGTGGGAACTAATCTTATTACCTCAAGCGATTGTCCGTCATTTGGAGGAGTATATAAGATAGCCGCCATACAGGACAGCGAGACGGGAGAGTTTGTTCCAAAGATTAAGCTGTCGGAGAATACGGAAAAAATCACCAATCCGGGAAATAAAACGGTATTCCGCCTTTATGACAGGGAGACAGGAAAGCTGAAGGCGGATTTAATTGCACTGGCAGACGAGACAATAGACGAAAATAAAAATCTTATGATTTTTGACCCTATAGAGACATGGAAAAAAACTACCCTTATGGCAGGAGCATATACGGTGAGGGAATTGCTTGTGCCAATATTTGAAAAGGGAATATGTGTATATGAGTCTCCTGATGTGAATGATATAAAGGCATATTGCAAAAAAGAGCTTGATACGCTGTGGGATGAGACAAGGCGACTTGTAAACCCCCATAAGGTATATGTGGATTTGTCAGACAGGCTGTATGACATGAAAAAGAAGCTTCTTGATGAAAGAGGCAAAAATATTACACAGAGCATAAAGTAAATGAAGGGATTTCCTTATTAATCTGCGGTATAGTTGTACGGATATTGCTATTCTCCTGTAGATTTTTGTTGATATATGTGATTTGATGTGATAGAATTAATATGTTATTATTTGTACGTGAGGAGTAATTCATAGTACAGGAGTATAATCTCCGTAAATATAAATTACCGGTAAATCGGTTTGTATTATGATATACTTAAAGTCACAGGCGTTCGTAAGAATATAGAAAGGATGAAGGAAAATATGAATATTAGCGATTATGTGGATTTACAAGAGCTGAGTGAGCTTATGAAGGAATGGTCAGAGGCCACAGGCATGGCAACTGTAGCTATGGATGCAGATGGAAATGTGTTGTGTGATGATATAGGAGTTACGGAATTTTGTAATAAATATACTAAAGGAACAGCAGAAGGAGCCAACAGATGTGCAAGGTGCGACAGGGATGGCAAGGGCGTGTATTTCTGCCACGCAGGTCTTATGGATTTCAGCTCTGATATTGTTGTCGACGGAAAGAAAGTAGGAAAGATAGTCGGAGGACAGGTATTGCCAAATGAGCCTGATGAGGAGAAGTTCAGGAAAATGGCAGCGGAGCTGGGAGCGGATACTGAGCCTTTTATGGCGGCACTTAGGAAGGTTCCTGTAAGAACCGAGAAGGAAATAAGGGCATCGGCACAGCTTTTGGAGAATATGGTGAATCTTATAGCCAATATGTCATATAAGGATCATACCGTTAATAACATCCAGACTGCATTAAACAAAAATCTTGATGAAACCATAACCCTTGTTACGGATATACATAATAAATCAAAGGAGCTTAATAAGATAGAATCAAAGCAGCGAATACTTGCATTAAATGCCAGCATAGAAGCAGCAAGAGCCGGAGAAGCAGGCAAGGGCTTTGCAGTGGTGGCACAGGAGGTAGGAAAGCTTGCAGGTACATCGGGAGAAATAAATGCGTCTATTAAGGAAACACTTAATGAGATAGAGAAAGCAGTGGCGGAGCTTGAGGAAAGCAGAAAAATGTAATGGAAATTTTTTAAGACATAAAATATATACATGAAAGGAGCCAAAGCTATGAATATAGCAGAATACTTGGATTTACAAAAGCTTAACGACCTGTTAAAGGTATGGTCAGAGGCCACAGGCATGGCAACCATTGCTATGGATGATGAGGGAAAGTACATATCAGGAGAGATAGGCTTTACTGATTTTTGCATGAAGCATACAAGAGGAAGCCAGGAGGGCTGCAGAAGATGTGTTAAATGTGACACTGAGGGTACAGGAGTATATTTTTGTCACGCCGGCTTGATGGATTTCAGTATCGATATTGTAGTGGAGGGAAAGAAGGCAGGAAAAATCATAGGAGGACAAATTCTTCCGGCAGAGCCTGACGATGACAAATTTAGAAAAATAGCCGGTGAGATAGGCGTAAATGCAGATGATTATATTGCCGCCTTAAGGAAGATACCTATAAGAAGTGAGGGTGCAATAAGAGCATCAGCCGATCTTCTCGGAAAGATGGTAAACCTTATGGCAAATATGTCACATAAGGAGTACATTGAAAAAAAGGTTCAGGATGCACTTAACAAAAATCTTGATAAGACAATAAACCTTGTAAGTGAGATAAACAATAAAACAAAGGAGCTTGACAAGATAGAGTCAAAGCAGCGTATACTTGCCTTGAACGCTTCGATAGAGGCTGCCAGAGCAGGCGAGGCAGGAAAGGGCTTCGCAGTGGTGGCACAGGAGGTAGGAAAGCTCGCAGGTACGTCGGGGGAGATTAATGCTTCCATTAAGAAAACCCTTAAGGAGATAGAGGCTTCAGTAGCGGAGCTTGAGCAGACAAGGAAAATGTAAAAGAGAAAAATAAATAAAAAAGTTAATGAGAAAGAGACTGCCGTACGATATTTTTAGTATGGCAGTCTTTTTTTGGTTATTTTCGGGAAAAATGATACCAGTTTTGCGGATTTGAAATATAGCATATTAAATTTTGCTATAATGTTTTGTGACAAAATTCTACAAGAGGAGTGATAATATTGAGAATGCTAATCTGCGATGATGATGAAGGAGTATTAATAAGCTTAAAGGAAATGCTTGAAAATATTCTCAGTCAACAGATAGATAAAAAGGATATTCACATTTTAACTTTTAAGACAACATATGATATGATGGATTATCTGGAAGAAAAGAGTGCATCAGTAGATGCGGTAGTGTTGGATATAGAGTTAAATGATGAAGGCGGAGCTAACGGAATAGATCTGGCAGTAAAGATAGAAAAGGAATACGGTTATATAAAAATAATATTTTGCACAGGGTACATAAAAAGATCTAAAAGAAAAAATGTCGATCGAGATACATCTAAAAGTACGCCTTTTATTGTCACAATAAAGAGTGATAATAGAACAGGACGATACAGATTGTTTGCTTATGATAAGAGTGATATGTTAGCATTTGTATTGTTTTTGGAATCTTATTTCAATAATGTAAATGTACTTGACTTTACATCCGCTGATATAGAAATGATGTATCATTCCTCAAATTTTGGACTAAAGATGCTATATTCAATTTAAAACACTTCGTTTAACATCAATCTAAAAATTACTTGCTTTTTAGAGGTACGCCTGCAATATTGTAGGCGTACTTTTTCTATAAGTAAGAAGGAGCAGTTTATTTAGTCTGGCAGTTATATGTCAATAAGTAATTGATGAAAAAAGTAATTGTTTTTATATCAAAACCTTAAAAAGCACACTTATATAAGCACTGCTAACTGATTTTTTAAAAATGAGTAGAACGGACTCAAGAGTTTCTTATTATTACATAAATCAAACGGTTATTAAATGATAGGAGAACTGGGAAATTGGATTTTATTGCCATAATACCTGTTTGCCGATAAAGAAATATGTAGCTCTGAATAGTGTATTGAATAATAATAAGAATTGTTTTAAAATAG
>N._stephensi_703_cecum__coassemble_6_pt1 | contig 41800 bp, 42 predicted proteins | sample N__stephensi_703_cecum__metabat2_low_PE_004 | metagenome-assembled genome bin N | reverse complement strand
AAAGAGGCTAAAGAACAGCCTCTTTCTCAAACAGATGCCCTCTGCTAAGCTCAAGAAGTTTTTGGGCGATAAATTTCTAACCTCCTCCTCAATGCTTTAGGAATTATTATATAGCGGCGAACCCACGCCCTAAGCTTAAAAATATCTGCGGCAATTTCCACGCAGCAAATGCAAGCTCCACGCAGTATATGCAAGCTGTCCGCAGAATATAATGCAAGGCTGAACTGTTATATATAGTATGAAGAATATATAATAAATCCGGGAAAAATATAAAACAAAATATGAAATCAAATAAAAAATATAAAATTAAATATGAAATAAAAAAATCCGAAATCATATAAAAAACCAAAATCAAATAAAAAATACAAAATTAAATAAAAACTATTGACATAGATAAGTTTGGTGATATAATTTAAATAAACATATGAACAACTGCTCATATGTTGAATAATATAATTATATATTGCTTAATATAAAAATTAAACAGGATTGAACCTGTAAATGGAAGGAGGAAATGAACAGTGGGAGCTTTCGATGAGAAAAACGTAAATGATGCGGATATTGAAAAGTGTGATTTGACTTTTGTACACAAGGATATTGTGGAAAAGGTTAATGACGAGATGCCACAGGAGGAGATACTGTATGATTTGGCAGAGTTTTATAAGGTGTTTGGCGATACCACAAGAATTAAGATACTGTATATTCTGATGAAATCAGAAATGTGTGTCTGTGATATAAGTCAGGTGCTTGGTGTAAGCCAGTCGGCAGTGTCGCACCAGCTTAGGATGCTTAAGCAGATGAAGCTTGTTAAGTATAGGAGGGAGGGCAAGTCAGTATTTTATTCACTGTCAGACCATCACATAGAGCAGATACTAAGTCAGGGTCTTGAGCATATATCTGAATGAAAAGCTTAAAAGCAGCTTTTTTGCAGCCGGAAAAAATTAAATAACCGGAAATTTATGGTAATTAAAGGATTATTAAAAATAAGAAAATGAAAAGGAGAATTTTATTATGGAAAAGACATTTAAAATCAACGTAGACTGTGCAAACTGTGCGGCAAAAATGGAGAGAGCCATTGAGAAAATAAAGGGTGTGGAGAGCGTATCCATAAACTTTATGTCGCAGAAGGCTTTTATTGAGGCGGACGAGGCGGATTTTGACAGAATTATAGAGGAAGCGGCTAAGGCAGTGGATAAGATTGATAAAGGTACGGTTATTGAGGCTGTATAGCCGGTCAGGAAATAAAAAGGAGGATATATATGAAAAGGAAGGAACTGATAAAGGTTATTCTGGCCGCAGTTATGCTTTTTCTTGGTATGCTTGCAGAGCATGATGTTGTGGATATATCGGGTATCTTTGCAGACACAGGCATATTTACCGAGAATAATGTTATGCTTATATGGTTTCTTGCGGCGTATATTATCATAGGAGGCGGAGTTTTAAAGGAAGCGGCACAGAATATATTAAGAGGACAGGTGTTTGATGAGAATTTTCTTATGTCAATAGCCAGTCTCGGTGCATTTTTTGTAGGGGAATATCCGGAGGCACTTGCAGTTATGCTGTTCTATCAGATAGGGGAAATGTTCCAAAGCTATGCGGTGAACAGGTCACGCCGTTCCATATCAGAGCTTATGGACATTAAGCCGGATACGGCATACATAAAGCAAAATGACGGAACAATCCTTAAAGTACATCCTGAGGAGGTTAAAATAGGACAGATTATTGTCGTAAAGCCGGGAGAAAAGATACCCATTGACGGAAAGGTTGCAAAAGGAAGCGGTACCCTTGATACATCCGCATTGACAGGAGAAAGCCTTCCGTCAGAGGTCGAGGCGGGAGACGAAGTAATAAGCGGCTCCATAAGCATAAATGGGGTTCTTGAAATAGAGGTATTAAAGGAATTCGGACAGTCGACGGTATCAAAAATCCTTGAGCTGGTAGAAAATGCAGGAAATAAGAAGGCTCCTACGGAAAAATTCATTACCAGATTTGCAAGATATTATACCCCTATAGTGGTGTTTTTAGCGTTAGCACTGGCAGTCCTGCCGCCTGTTATTGAGGGGATTTTTATAGCAGACGGGATAACAAAAGCTATATTTGGCAAATGGATATACAGAGCCTTAAGCTTTCTTGTAACCTCATGTCCATGTGCCCTTGTAATCTCTGTTCCGTTAAGCTTTTTCGGAGGTATAGGAGGAGCAGGAGCAAAGGGTATATTGGTAAAAGGAAGCAATTATCTGGAGCTTTTGGCAAAATGTGACACTGTTGTCTTTGACAAGACAGGTACGCTTACAAAGGGTAATTTTAAGGTAAACAGTATATTGCCGGCAGACGGAGAGGACAGGGAGCATTTATTGTATATAGCATCCCTTGCGGAATACTATTCAAATCATCCTATTTCAGACTCATTAAAAAATGAATTAAGGATAGAAAATCTAAAGCTGTATGAAAAAATGGCTGAGGAGGTCAAAGCCTTTGATATGTCTGAGGGCTATGAGGAAATCTCAGGACATGGAATAAAGGCTAAGACGTCGGAGGGACTTATTCTGGCAGGAAACAAAAGGCTTATGGACAAGGAAAATGTACCATGCGATACAATCAGTCAGATGGGAACGGTAGTATATGTTGCACAGGAGGGAAAATATCTTGGAGCCATAGTTATAGCTGACGAGATAAAGGAGCAGTCACCGGAAGCTATACGGACACTGAAGGAGGCAGGGGTATTAAAAACTGTTATGCTTACGGGTGACAAAAAGAAAATAGGAGAGTATGTAGGTGAAAGGCTTGGGCTTGACCATGTTTATACGGAGCTTCTTCCCGCAGATAAGGTGTCTTATGTGGAGGATATACTGAAAAATGCAGAGGGCAGGGTAGCCTTTGTGGGTGATGGAATAAATGATGCGCCTGTTCTTGCAAGAGCCGATATAGGTATTGCTATGGGAGCACTTGGCTCTGATGCTGCTATAGAGGCGGCAGATGTGGTATTGATGGACGACAATCCGTTAGGCATAGCAAAAGCCATAAAAATAGCTAAAAAGACGGTAAAGATAGTAAAGCAGAATATTGTGTTTGCCCTTTTTGTTAAGATATTGATACTTATACTTTGTGCTGTAGGAATTGCCAGCATGTGGGCGGCTGTATTTGCAGACGTAGGAGTTTCATTTATAGCCATACTAAATGCTCTCAGGGCAATGAGAATATAGTGCCGGCTCTGCCAGCACCATAGAAAAAACAACAAAAGCGACAACATATCGGCGAACGAAAGAAAATTTGCGGAGCAAATTTGTAAGTGCCGCTGCCTGCGGCACTTTTTGGTCACAAATACACATCTAAAGTCCACATTTAATCATATGCTTTTATTTATATACATGTTATTATATTGTTATAAATAAAAAGCATGTGAAAGAGAGGTATAAGGATGAGCGTACATGTAAACGAAAAAAATTTATTTTTTCACTTAAGAACTCCTAAGACAAGCTATTGTATGGCGGTGGCAAAGGAGAAATACCTGTGTCATGTATATTGGGGAGACAGATTGAACAGTGACCCGGATATTGAGAACGGTCTGCTTCTTAGAAATCTTGGCTTTTCGGCAAATACTGAGCTTGAGGACAGGTCTTATTCCCTTGACTATGTATGTCAGGAATATCCCACAGGCTGCAATACTGATTTCAGAATACCTGCAATATCTATGGAATTTAAGGATGGCAGCAGAGTGTTGGAGCTTTTATATGACGGATGTGAAGTGATAAAGGGAAAGCCCGGAATAAAGGGACTTCCTGCCACATATGTGGAAAACGATTCAGAGGCGGATACATTAAATATTATTCTTAAGGATAAGGTAAAAAAAATAAAGGTTATTCTTCAGTATACTGCCTATAACAGCCTTGATGTCATAACAAGAAATGTTAAGGTTGTAAATGAGAGCAGCGAGCAGGTAAGGCTTGACAGAATAATGAGCGTGAATGTTGATTTTGAGGACAGCGATTACGATATGATAGAACTTCCCGGTGCGTGGGGCAGGGAGCGTCACATAGAGAGGACACCTCTTAGAAGCGGCATACAGTCTATAGAAAGCAGACGAGGAGCATCAAGCCACCAGTTAAATCCGTTTTTTGCATTGGCAGGTAAAAATGCAGATGAAAACTATGGAAAGGTGTATGGCTTTAATTTTGTATACAGCGGAAACTTTACGGCAGGAGCAGAGGTAGACCAGATATTTAAGGCGAGAGCCTTTATGGGCATCAATGATTATGACTTTTCGTGGCTCCTTGAGGCAGGGGAGGAATTTCAGGCTCCTGAGGCAGTTATGGTTTATTCAGGTGCCGGATTTGGAGAAATGTCGAGAACATATCACAAGCTGTACAGAACAAGGCTTGTACGTGGAAAATACCGTGATGAGGTAAGACCGATACTGGCAAACAACTGGGAGGCTACATATTTTGACTTTAACGAGGAAAAGATAGTGGGACTTGCAAAGGAGGCAGCATCACTTGGAATAGAGCTTCTTGTCCTTGATGACGGCTGGTTTGGCAAGAGGAACGGAGATAACTGTTCACTTGGAGACTGGTACGTAAATAAGGAAAAGCTTCCAAGCGGAATAAAAGGCCTTGCTGAGAAGGTAAATGCAGAGGGCGTAAAATTCGGACTTTGGTTTGAGCCGGAGATGGTATCACCTGACAGTGACCTGTACAGGGCACATCCCGACTGGTGTATACACGTAAATGGCAGAACAAGGACAGAATGCAGGTCACAGCTTACCCTTGATTTAAGCAGGAAGGAGGTATGCGACTACATTATAAATGCGGTGTCAGGAGTGTTAGATGAGGCAAACATAGCCTATGTAAAATGGGATATGAACAGACATATGACAAGCTTAGGTTCAGAGGGCTTGCCGGCAGAAAGACAGAAGGAAATGCCTCACAGATATATGCTTGGTCTTTACAGGGTAATGGATGCTATCGTTTCAAGCCATCCTGACGTGCTTTTTGAAAGCTGTTCAGGCGGCGGCGGAAGATTTGATCCGGGTATTCTTTACTATATGCCGCAGACATGGACAAGCGACGATACTGATGCCATAGAGCGTCTTTACATTCAGTACGGCACCAGCTTAGTTTACCCTGTAAGTGCTATGGGCTCCCATGTATCGGCAGTGCCAAACCATCAGTCAGGCAGAGTTACAAACCTTAAGATAAGAGGTGACGTGGCAATGAGCGGAAACTTTGGCTATGAGCTTGATTTGATGAAGTTTACCGATGAGGAAAAGGATATAGTAAGAAAGCAGGTGGAAAGCTATAAGGAGCTTAGGAAATTTGTTCCTTCGGCAGATATGTACAGGCTTAAGAGTCCTTTTGAGGGAAATGACACTGCATGGCAGTTTATTTCAGAGGATAAAAATGATATATTTGCCGCATATTTCAGGATAAACAGCAAGGTGAATCCGGGCATTACAAGATTTAAGCTTACGGCGCTTGAGCCGGAGGCAGCCTATGAGCTTGAGGGTGAAAACAAGGTATATAGGGGCGACGAGCTTATGAATATAGGAATTGTTATAGATATGTGGGGAGATTTTCAGAGCAGAACCTTTAGGCTTAAAAGGGTAAGTGAAGCTTAAAAAAATATTGTTTAACAGAAAAACTTGACACCTCTTAAAAAAAATAATATACTGTAATTGATTTAAGAACAAAGGCGTTCTGCTTATGCAGAACGCCTTTTCTTATTCTGATTCTAAGAAAGTATTTGGAAGGAGGAATCGCCATGCAGCAGTTGGAATTACTAAGGCATACGGACAAGATTAATGAATTGCTGGCACGCTATGGAGTGAAATTTGGCATTTATAAGAATAATGTCTTTAAGGAGCAGTTATTTCCCTTTGATTCCATACCGAGAATCATCAGACATGATGAATTTTGTTTTTTGGAAAAAGGTCTGAAACAGCGTGTTATGGCTCTGAATTTATTTTTAAAGGATATTTACGGTAAGAAACAGATTGTGAAAGACGGTATTGTACCGGAGGATTTTATCTTTGCCTCCGGCGGTTATATGGCAGAGTGTGAGGGAACGGTTCCGCCAAAAGGGATTTATTCCCACATATCCGGCATCGATCTTGTAAAGGGGAAGGATGAAAACTGGTACATACTGGAGGATAACCTAAGAGTACCTTCAGGGGCATCCTATCCCATGATTGCAAGAGATTTGTGCAGGAAAAGCTCTCCGGATACCTTTCATGATTACAGACTTGAGGACAATAGAAATTATGCGGACTTACTGAGAAAAACGATGGATTATGTGAATCCGGGAGGACATACGGTAATTTTAACACCGGGCAGATATAATGCAGCTTATTTTGAACATTCCTATTTGGCGGAAAAGACGAGGGCACATCTTGCGACGGGTTCGGAGCTGGTGGTTGAGAAAGATGTGCTGTACTATATTTCTTCTAACGGAAGTAAAGAACGGGTAGGAGCTGTATACCGCCGGATATCCGATGAATACCTTGACCCAATGAACTTTAATCCGGAATCCCTGATTGGAATTCCCCACATTTATGAGGTGTTCCGCAAGGGAAATGTGGCACTTTTGAATGCACCGGGTAATGGTGTGGCAGATGATAAGGGAATTTACTATTTTGTTCCTAAGATGATTAAATATTATCTGGACGAGGAGCCGGTTTTAAGTAATGCACCGACCTATCTGCCTTTCTATGAGGATGATATGAAATATGTCCTGTCCAATTTTGATAATCTGGTATTGAAGGATGTGGCAGAGGCAGGCGGATATGGCGTTGTGTTTGGAAATTCCATGACAAAAAAGCAGAAGGAGGATTTTATCACTCTGCTTAAGAAGGAGCCAAGACGGTTTATTGCACAGGAGGTCATTGATTTTCAGGATTTAGATATTGTGGACAATGGAGAAATTGTACAAAGAAAAGCGGATCTTCGTGCCTTTGTGCTGATGGCGGAGGAGCCGATGGTCTGGAGGAGTGGTCTTACAAGATTTTCCAGAAATACGGATTCATTTATTGTTAATTCATCACAGGGAGGAGGCTTTAAGGACACATGGGTATTATATCAGTAGAACAGGCGGACCATTTATTTTGGCTGGGAAGATATACGGAACGTGTGTATACGACACTTCGTCTTTATTTTCTCAGATTTGACAGAATGATTGATGAAACGGCTGACAGCTATCAGACGTTCTGCGAATCCATTGACATTCCGAATATTTATTCATCAAAGGAGGATTTTCTTAAGCGTTATCCCTTTGATGCAGAAAATCCGGATTCCATCATCAGTAATCTCAACCGGGCATATGATAATGCGATTGTGCTAAGGGAGAGCATTGGCTCAGAGACACTTTCCTATATTCAGCTTGCGGTTTATGACATGAATAAGGCAGCAGTGAGCAAATCGCCGCTAATCGAATTGCAGGATCTGATTGACCATATTTTATCCTTCTGGGGTATTGCTGATGACCGGATTGACTCTGAGCAGGTGCGGAATATGATTAAGGCAGGAAAAAGGATTGAGCGTATTGATATGTATGCAAGGCTGAAAGCATCACAGGAGGAGCTGGTAAGGGAGGTATGCCGTATGCTTCCTAGAGTGGAACGGAGCGGACTGGCTTATGACAGGGAAAGGCTGGAGGCTCTGAAAAGACTTGTGGAAAATCCTGATTTGGATTATTATAAAATTGTATCAAATGTTGAGGCAATTATAGTGTAATATGACAGGTTAGGAGTGATTTCATGGCGATACTGCATTATGAATATAGGATGGAAATAAAATATGAGGAATATGTCGGCAGATGTTATTTTACAATCAAGTGTATTCCGAGAGAAGATGCAAGACAGCGGGTACTTGGCATGGAGTGCTTTGTAGTGCCAAAGACAGAGTACTCCTTTGGAGAGGATTCCTTTGGAAACAGGCAGATATACGGCTGTGAGACAGAGCCTCATAAGCAGTTTGTCTTTCAGACATCCGGTGACGTTGAAATTCTTCAGACGGATTATGAGGAGGAGGCTAAGGATGAAATGACGGGGGTTTTTCGTGCTCCTCATGGAAAATGTATACCCGGTTCCGGACTTTTGGAATATTACAAAGCTTATGACTATACAAAATGCAGTAGCAATTACGGGATATGTATGGAATTGATGCACCGGCTGCATCAGGATTTTTCTTATGTGTCGGGAGCTACGCAGGTTAAAACCACAGCGGAAGAAGCGTGGGAGCTTGGCAGGGGAGTATGTCAGGATTATGCACATATTTACATCACGCTGCTTCGTATGGCGGGAATACCCGCCCGCTATGTGTGTGGACTAATTATCGGTGAGGGGGAAAGCCATGCGTGGGCAGAAGCACTCTGTGATAACCGTTGGGTGGCATTTGACCCGACCAATGATTGTCTTGTGTTAGATAATTACATCAAGCTTGGACATGGAAGGGATGCGGCAGACTGTGCCATTAATCGCGGACTTATGTGGAACAGTGGGGCACAGTCGCAGAAAATAGAGGTTTTGGTGGAAAAACGAAAATGAATGATGTTTTCCCACCTCTGAGACAGAAAGGAAAGAAATATGATAAAGACAATAGCAGAGGTAGGTCTGCCGGTGGATGAAAAGCTCGAAATTAAAAAGAACCGTATTTTACCTGAAAAGGTCATGTCATCTATAGATGATATGAAAAGAATCAGCATTGTTACGGGTATTCATGGGGATGAACTGGAGGGGCAGTATGTCTGCTTTGAATTGCAGAGGCGTATTGAGCAGTCCAGAGAATGTCTTACGGGAATAGTCGATATTTATCCGGCGATGAATCCGCTTGGGATTGATTCTATTATCAGGGGAATCCCGGCATTTGATTTGGATATGAACCGGCTGTTTCCCGGAGATATTAATGGCAGCATGATGGAATATGTGGCTGCCCGGATTATGGAGGATGTGGCAGGCTCTGACTGTGTGTTGGATATCCATGCCAGCAATATTTATCTGACAGAAATACCTCAGATTCGCATTAATGAGCTTCATCAGGATATTTTAGTACCGATGGCAGAGGCGGCAAATGTTGATTTTATCTGGGTGCATGGAACCAGCACAGTGTTGGAATCCACCTTTGCATACAGTTTAAACAGCACAGGGACACCGGTGCTGGTGGTGGAAATGGGTGTGGGAATGCGTATAACGCAGAGCTATGGAAACCAAATGGTGGACGGTATTTTTAATTTGATGAAAAAGATGGGAATTTGGAATGGGGAAGTAAAGCCTGTAAAAAAACCAATTATATCCCGAAACCCGGATGATGTCAGCTATTTGAATGCCGGTGTTAGTGGTGTGTTTATTCCGTCTGTACAGCATGGTGCAAAAATGAAAAAGGATGAAATTATAGGGAAGATTGTAGATCCGTTGTGCGGAGAGGTACTTGATGAAGTGTGTACACCGGAAGACGGTATGCTGTTTACGATAAGAGATTATCCTATTGTTGTTGAGGGTTCCCTTATGGGACGGCTGCTGAAAAAGGAGGTGTGCGGATATGAATAAAAGACCGGTTTATGAAATGAAGGGGTTATACAGGGATAAATTCAGAGTGACAGGGTATGAATTTGGAACAGGAGATAAATCAGTATGTATAGTCGGAAGCTCCAGAGGAAATGAGATACAGCAGATGTACTGCTGCTCGCAGCTTGTTAAGAAAATGGAGCAGCTTGAAGATGAGGGCAGAATTACGGAAGGACATAGGATTCTTATTATTCCATCCATCAATCCATACTCTATGAATATACAAAAAAGGTTTTGGTCAACGGATAACACGGATATCAACCGAATGTTTCCGGGATATAATCTGGGGGAAACCACACAGAGAATTGCAGATGGCGTGTTTAAAGAAATTTCAGAGTATAAGTTTGGTATACAGTTTACCTCTTTCTATATGCCGGGAGATTTTGTCCCGCATGTAAGACTGATGGATGAGGGATACAGCAGTCCCGAAACAGCAAAGCAGTTTGGGCTTCCTTATGTTATTATCCGGAGAGTAAGACCTTACGATACGGCAACCTTAAACTATAATTGGCAGGTATGGGAAACACAGGCGTTTTCCTTATATACTACTACAACTGCAAGAATTGACAGAAACAGTGCCGGTCAGGCAGTTTTGGCTGTCATGAATTTTTTGTCTGTGCAGGGAATGATAAAATACAGTATACCTGATAGCTTAAATTCAATGGTGGTATATGATGATGACATGATTTGCATAAAGACAGCGAAATCCGGGATTTTTGAGCCTATGGTAAAGGCGGGTGAGGAGGTTAGTGTCGGTCAGCCGTTAGCTAATATCCTGAATCCGTATGAGGGAAATATTATTGAAACCCTTTATGCCCCTTTTGACAGGGTTGCATTTTTTGTACATAATGAGCCGTTGACGTATGCTAATACAGCGGTGATTAAGTTGGTAAAGAAATGTTAAATCGGTTGAGGATGAAAATGGGTAAATGAAGCTTAAAATTAATTAAGGGAGGGTCTTGTCTTATATCCTGTGAGCAGCCTGCGGCAGATACTTAGTGAGCATAGCAGGGTGTGAGGGCTACAGCTATATAATAATTTGTGAAAACTTCGGAGAGGGTAAGAAATTTTATCAACCAAAAACTCCTTTCACTAAGCGGCGGGCATAACTCGAAAGAGGCTAAAGAACAGCCTCTTTCTCAAACAGATGCCCTCTGCTAAGTTCAAGCAGTTTTTGATTGATAAATTTCTAACCCTCTCCTCAATGCTTTCATAAATTATTATATAGCTGTAACCCTCGCACCCTGCTATGCTCACTAAGCATCTGCCGCAGGCTGCCCACAGGATATAAGACAAGACCAAATTGCTGTACTGCCTTAAAAAGATATATGTAAATATTTGATTTATATAATACTTTGTAATATACTATAAATATCTGTGAATGTAGAGAAAAAACTTAGAAAAAGAAAGCATAAAACATAAAGCCATAAGCTTCTCTTTTTCAAATATGCAAGGAGGAAAAATGGATTATTATTTAGCTGTGGATATAGGAGCATCAGGAGGCAGACATATACTTGGCAGACTTGAGGACGGCATTTTAAAAACTGAGGAGGTGTACCGCTTCGACAATGGAATGGAAAAAAAGGACGGACATCTCTGCTGGAACATGGAAGGTCTGTTTGACAATATAATTAAGGGAATGAAAATATGCAGTCAGATAGGAAAAATCCCCACATATATGGGAATAGATACATGGGCTGTAGATTATGTGCTGCTTGACAGGGAGGATAAGCGGCTTGGAGCATCATACGGATACAGGGATAACAGAACAGACGGTATGGACATGGCTGTGTATAAAAAGGCTTCACAGGAGGAGCTTTACGAAAGGACAGGTATACAAAAGCAGATTTTCAACACTATATTTCAGCTTATGGCACATAAGGAAAAGGAGCCGAATATTTTGGAAAAGGCGGAGCATATGCTTATGATACCTGATTATCTGAATTTTCTTCTCACAGGAGTAAAGCAGACGGAATATACAAATGCCACCACCACAGGGCTTGTGGCAGCTAAGTCCGGAGACTGGGATATGGAGCTTATAGACAGGCTCGGTTATCCGAGAAGGATATTTAAGCCTATAGTAAAGCCGGGAACAAGAGTGGGAAGCCTTAGGCAGAATATAGCAGATGAGGTAGGATATAATCTTTCCGTAATGCTCCCCGCCACCCATGATACGGCGTCGGCTGTACTTTCAGTTCCATATGACGGAGACGGAATATATTTAAGCTCCGGCACCTGGTCATTAATGGGAATTGAGCGAGGTAAGGCTGACTGCGGCACAGTGTCATTAGACAGAAACCTTACAAATGAGGGCGGCTTTGGAGACACCTTCAGATATCTTAAAAACATAATGGGCTTGTGGATGATACAGTCGGTAAGAAATGAGCTTGGACGGAAATATTCCTTTGGAGAGCTGTGCGATATGGCGGAAAATGAAAAGGATTTTCAGGGCTTTGTTGATGTAGATGACGAAAGCTTTTTATCACCTGACAGCATGACAGAGGCAGTAAAAAAATATTGTAAGGAGCATATGGGAAATGTGCCGGAAACGCCGGGACAGCTTGCCAAAACCATATATCACAGCTTAAGCATTTCCTATAGGGAAACGGTAAGGGAGCTTGAGGAGCTTACCGGAAGAACATACCCGTCAATATACATAGTGGGCGGCGGCTGCAATGCAGATTATCTGAACAGGCTTACCGCCAAAGCCACCGGGAAAAACGTGTACGCAGGTCCCACAGAGGCTACAGCCATAGGAAACATAACGGCACAGATGATAGGAACAGGGCTTGTAAAAAATAAGAATGAGGGCAGGAAAATAATATACAATTCCACAGAGATAAAAAGGTATTTTCCGGGTTAATATATGAGAATCAGAAAAGTAAGCCTAATGAAAAAAATAAATATTATAAAATGGAGGATAGAAAAATGAATGTATTGGAACGCTACAATCAGGCAAAAAGGATTTATGAAAAGCTGGGAGTTGACACGGACAATGCAATAGCCGAATTGGAAAAGGTGGCTATCTCAATGCACTGCTGGCAGGGAGATGACGTTATAGGCTTTGACAATAAGGGAGAGCTTACAGGAGGAATACAGACAACAGGCAACTATCCGGGTAAGGCTTCCACGCCGCAGGAGCTTATGGCGGATATGGACAAGGCGTTAAAGCTTATTCCGGGCAGACATAAGATAAATCTTCACGCAAGCTATGCCATTTTTGAGGACGGCGAGTGGGCAGACAGGGATAAGCTTTTGCCAAAGCATTTTAAAAAGTGGGTTGAGTTTGCAAGGGAAAGAGGACTTGGAATAGACTTTAATCCAACCTTCTTTTCACATCCAAAGGCAGAGCAGTTTACTCTTTCAAGCACTGATGAGGATATAAGAAGCTTTTGGATAGAGCATGGAAGGGCGTGTATAAGAATATCCGAATATTTTGCCACAGAGCTTAAAATACCTTGTGTTATGAATATATGGATTCCTGACGGTTTAAAGGATGTACCGGCAGACAGGCTCGGACCAAGAGCAAGATTTAAGGACTCTCTTGATAAAATATTGTCACAGCCTTATGACAGAAGCAAGGTATATGTGACACTGGAGTCAAAGGTATTTGGAATAGGCATGGAATCATATACGGTAGGCTCAAGCGAGTTTTGTATAAATTATGCGGCAAACAACGGAATATTAAGTCTTATGGATAACGGACATTATCACCCTACAGAGGTGGTTTCAGACAAGATACCGTCTATGCTTCTGTTTAATGACAAGATAGCGCTTCATGTTACAAGAGGCGTGAGATGGGACAGCGACCATGTGGTGCTTTATGACGACGAGACAAGGGAAATAGCAAAGGAAATAGTGAGAAATAATGCTCTGGACAGAGTGTTTATTGCACTTGATTATTTTGATGCAAGCATAAACCGTATATCAGCATGGGTGGTTGGAATGAGAAATATGCAGAAATCCCTGCTAAATGCACTGCTTACGCCGAATGAGGAATTTAAGCGTCTCCAGGACGAGGGAAATACAACAAAGCTTATGGCGTATATGGAGGAGCTTAAGACATATCCTTTTGGAGACGTATGGAATTATTTTTGTGAAAAAAACGGCGTTCCGGTGGGAACAGACTGGTTCAAGGAAATTGAGGAATACGAGAGAGAGGTACTGCAAAAAAGGTAAAAAAAGTGCCGATGGAATCGGCACTTACAAGTTTGGCTGAGCCAAACTTGAGCTGTTAAAGGTTAGGGGTTATATAAAATGCTATAGGAAAGGAAAAATAATAATGAAGGTTTTAGAAGCAGAATTTGTACAGGGATTTATAAGAATGGCGTATGACGGTTTTTTACAGGGCTGGCATGAGAGAAACGGCGGAAATCTTACATACAGGATTAAGCCGGAGGAGGTAGAGGACGTAAGGGAGCACTTTAAGACGGACAGACCATTTACGCCTATCGGAGCAAGTGTGCCGAAGCTTGCCGGAGAATTTTTTCTTGTGACAGGCTCGGGAAAATATTTCAGAAATGCAGTTGTAAATCCAAAGGAGACTATAGGCATTATAGAAATAGATGAGCTTGGGGAAAATTATCGTATAGTATGGGGACTTAAAAACGGAGGAAAGCCTACAAGCGAGATACCAAGCCACCTTATGAACCATGAGGTTAAGAAGACAGTTACAGACGGAAAGCACAGGGTAATATACCATTGCCATGCCACAAACGTAATTGCACTTACCTTTGTGCTTCCTCTTAAGGATGAGGTGTTTACAAGGGAGCTGTGGGAGATGGCGACAGAGTGTCCCGTAGTATTTCCCGACGGTGTGGGAGTGGTTAAATGGATGGTGCCGGGAGGACGTGACATAGCGGTAGCCTCATCAAAGCTTATGAAAAAGTACGATGTTATCATATGGGCACATCACGGCATATTCTGCTCGGGGGAGGATTTTGATTTAACCTTCGGGCTGGCTCATACTGTAGAAAAGGCAGCGGAAATTCTCGTAAAAATGCTGTCAATGAGGCCTGATAAGCTGCAAACCATAGCACCTGACGATTTCAGGGCATTGGCAAAGGATTTTAACGTGAAGCTGCCGAAGAAATTTTTATATGAGAAGGAGGCGTGAAAAATATGAGAAAAGGCTTTAAGATGAAGCTGTATGAGGGCATGGCAGCAGAGTATGAAAAAAGACATAATGAGCTGTGGGATGAGATGAAGGATATGATACATGAGTACGGAGGAAGCAACTATACTATATTTCTTGATAAGGAAACTAATGTGCTTTACGGATATATAGAGATAGAGGATAAGGAAAAATGGGATTCTTCGGCAGATACAGCCATATGCAGAAAATGGTGGGACTTTATGGCTGATATTATGGAGACGAACCCGGATAACAGCCCGGTGTCGGTGGATTTGGCAGAGGTGTTCCATCTGGATTAGAGCAGAGGAAAAGAAATATACAATAGCGGGAAGTGGAAGGATGAATATACTTATAATAGATGATGAAAGCAATGTATGTACTGAAATGGAAAGGCTTATAAAGGATTATATAAGGAAAAACAATGTAGAATGTAATATAAGCATAAGAAGCTTTGAGCATATATCATGGCTTTTATCATACATTGACGATGGAAATACGGCGGATATAATATTTATGGATATTAAGCTGAAAAATTATAATGGAATAAATCTTGCATGTAAAATACAGGAAATAAATAAAAAAGCTGTGGTTATATTTATGACAGGCTATACAGATTATGCTGAGGAGATATTTAAGGCTAATCCCTTCCACTTTCTTATAAAGCCCGTAACAGGCGAACGCTTGGACAGTGTTATGGATAAGGCGATAGAGCATGTGAAGGAAATATCAAAAAATACATTTTGGTTTAAGATAGAAAATGTGGCACATTGTCTGGATAAAAAAGATATATATTATATAGAGGCAGCAGGAAAAAGCGTAAACATACATACTAAAGAAAAAAGCTACAGGGTAAGCATTTCTTTTAAAGGCGTGCAGCAGGAAACGGAGAATACATTGATAAAATGCCACAGAAGCTATCTGGTTAATCCTGAAAAGGTAAAAAGAATTACAAGGACAGAGATAGAGCTTATAACAGGAGATATTATTCCTGTTTCAAGGGCAAAAAGCAGGGAAATATGTAATAAAATCTGCATGGCAGTGGTATGACGGCAGCATGGAACAGGAGCAGTACAGCAGTATGTCAGCATCACAGATACATTACATAAAAACCATTAGTTCCCTTAAAATGACAATTCATTCCAAAAATAAAAAATTATTCTGAAAATAAATTATAATATTTTCGCAGAAATATGCCGGTTTAGGTGAAAAAATAAAAACGGCGTAATATTTTGCAGCATAAAAAAACAAAAGGAGCTGTTGATATTGTGAAAATATTGATTTGTGACGATGAAAGGGAAGTATTGCATAATACAAGAGACAGAGTGGAAAAAATTCTTGTAAAAATTTTTCCGCAGGAAGCACATAGTGTATACGCATTTGAAAATATTTTCAGCTTGTACGATTATTTGGAAAAAAGAGATTTTATTGCAGACGGAATATTTATGGATATAAATTTAGAAGCGGAAAATGAAACAAACGGCATAGATGTTGCCGTCAGAATAAGGAAAATAAAAAATAATGTAAAGATTATTTTTTACACGGGGAATATAAGGTATGCGGAAAGTATATTCAGGGCGGAGCCATTTGATTTTGCCGTAAAGCCCGTCAGCAACGAGAGATTGATAGAAATACTGGTAAGGCTCAAGGAAAGCATTGACAGGGATAGTGAAAAAACCGTTACAATAAAAGGCGTAAAGGGAATATATAAAATAATGCTAAGTGAAATAAGCTATGTGGAATCAGAGGGAAGGTATGTACATATACATACGGAGACGGAAAAAATAACTGCAATAAATAAGCTTGACAATATATTGCAAATACTGGGAAAGGGCTTTGTCAGATGTCATAAAAGCTATATTGTAAATGTAAATAAGCTGCGACAGTATACCACAGACAGAGTTGTCCTGCTTGACAGGACGGAAATACTGGTGAGCAGAAAATACAGACAGGAAATAAAAGCAGCTATACTTGGCAGCGTATAAGCTATGTCCTGTGTAGACTGTTTTAAACAACAGGAGAAGAATATGACAAAAAAGATACAAATGTTTATATTATATTTTTTAATTATTATTTTTTCAGCTATTATTTTTATGTATACTATAAGTAAAGCTGCTTTGGACAGCGGCATTTCGGTTTTATGTATAGGAGAAATTTTTTTATTATACGGAGGAGTATGGATAAAGAGAAACGCAGACCGGAAAGACAAAAAGGAGCTTTCGGACACCTTAAAAATATTGCATGAGAGAAGTGAAAAGCGAAGAATTAATTATAATCAGATAAACGATAAGAAAAGACATATTTCATATATAAGGCACGATATGGCAAATCACATTCAGGTGATAAAGGCTGTTATGGCAGACAGTGGTACGGCGGCAGCAAAGGATAATAATATTAATGGGAGCATAATTCAGGAAATGAGTAAGGTAAATGAGCTGCTGCAAAAAACCTCACAGGTAAAATACTGTGACAATTATATGCTTGATATTGCCATAGATCAGAAGGTAAAGGAGCTGGAGGAAAGAAATATCATACCGGATGTCAATGTACGGCTGAGAAATATGGGAAATGCAGAATGTGAGGAATTTTGCATTATATTTTGGCTCCTTGTAGACAATGTGGCACAATTTCTGACGCATGGTGGCAGGATAAGGATTATAATACACAACAGGGAGGTAAGCTGCGGCAGTGAAAGGATTGGTATTGCATACAGAATTGAAGGCGATACGGGAAGCATCAGGAAAAGAAAGCTGACAAGGAGCGTATATATGTATGTGGCGGACAGGCTTATGGAAAAATCAGGAGGTACTATGGTAAATACAGTACAGAAAGGCGTGTCGGCGGAGGTAGGAATGTGCGAGCTTAAGATAACAGAATAATAACGTAATGGTATTACGAGGTACAAAAAGAGGAGCCTGAATAAAGATGCTTACAGGGATATTAAAAATTATTTTTTGTATTGTTATGTCAATAATAAGTGCAAAATTTTATGCAGACGAGCTGTCGGTAAAAATAAACAGAAAAAGAAAAATAATAATTACTTCATTTGTATTGATTTTAACATATATGGTTATGCTTATTCCCATATACGGAAAAAATCAGGAGCTTTTCGACATAATTCAGATAGTTGGTGAGTTTCTTGCAATAGTACTTATTTTTGACGGAAAAGTAAGGAACAAGCTGTGGATATACATTAAGCTTAACATAATAACAGGCGTTGGAGCAGCTTGCGGCATAATACTTGTTTATTTTGTATATGGCGATATAAGGGCTGCAATCTACAGGGAAAACACACCGCTTCAGATAGTATATTATATAGTAGTTATAGCAGTATCAGGAATATTATGCTCTGTGGAAAGATTTAAGATACGAAAGCAGGATAAGAAAAGCATATGGGATAATATCGGAGGAATAGAGCTGTCATTGTGTGTTATGATAGGAATACTGTGTATGATGTACTCTGTGGGAATGACACTTACGGACATAAAAAGCAATATTGAGCTTTTGGTATTATACATATTTCTTATAGGAATGATTGTGACATGTGTTATTCTTGTAAATATTAATGTTAGCATTACAAAAAGGGAAGAGCTTGAGCAGAAGGTGTTTGTGCTAAAAAAGCTGGAGGAGGATGAGGCAAAGCTTAAAAGCCGCCTTGAAAAGGAAGAAAGCATATTCAATGAATATTTTAATATATTAAACGGCTGCATTGAAAGAATGTATCTTATGTCAGAAGAAACGGTAAGCGGAGGCTGTGGCAGATATGATGAGAATACGGTCACCGGTAAGTGCAAAATGAATATTATACGCACTGTCATAGAAGAAAAGATGAAAAGAGCAGAAGGCTTGGGAGTAGATATAAGGGTAGAGCATGACTTAAAAGAAGAACCGTATATGAAGCCGGCAGACTGTGTAAGCATTATAGCAAATCTTCTTGATAATGCGATAGAGGCGGTGCATGGTCAGGAGGATAAAATGGGATGGATAAACGCATATATTAAGGCAGACAAAGGAGATTTTTACTGTCTGGTGGAAAATACCTACAGCGGAAGCTTGTCCGTAAGCGATAAAAATATTATTACAACAAAGAGAGATAAGGAAAATCACGGTATGGGAATTAAAAATGTTGCAGAAACGGTGAGGAGCTATGGCAAATCCATAAGCATACAGGCTGAGGAAGGAATATTCAGAGTGGAGATAAGGTAGGAGGTCAAGGGTATGAGAAAGTACGTAAGATTAATTGCAGGCTTTGTATTTATTGTATGTGTAAATATTTTTGGTGCAAGGGCATACGGTGATGAGGTAATACCGTCATCGGAATTTGAGGACGCAAGGTTTTACGAGTATGTGCTTCAGGTATTTGATGCCAATGGCGACGGAGTGCTGACGAAGGAGGAGGCAGAGGAAGTCAGAGATATATTGGTGAATAATGAGAGTGAAGATATAGAAAGCATAAAGGGAATTCAGCATTTGACCGGCTTGCGGCATGTAAATATACATGGACAAAAAATCACAGACGGCTCATATCTTGGGAGCTTAAGCAATGCAATGTCACTTGTTATTGATGAAACAGGAATAAGTGACATAAGTTTTTTACAAAATATGACCGGACTAATGAATTTAGCCATAAGAGGTTCGGAGAAAGTAGAGTGTGCTATAAAGGATTTTAGCAGTATAGCATATTTGACGGAGCTTACGGAAATAATACTTTCATTTTGTGATATAAAGGATATTTCTTTTTTATCAGGATTGAATAATTTGGGGTATGTTCAGATTGAAAATACAGGGCTGAAGGATATTTCTCCGCTTATGGCTTCAAAGGACATCTTACATGAAATCTTTTTTTATGAGTGCGAAATCGAAGATATTTCATATATAAAAGAAATGTCAAATTTACACAATGTATATATTTTGTACAATACACCGAAAATTACAGAGCTTCCCGACATGACAGGCTTTTCCGAAGCTTTGGAAATGATACAGTTTGGAGGAAATGAGGTAACGGAGGATGAGGCATTAAAAAAACTACCGTCACATATCACATCAAGAAGCGGTTGGCAGAAGATAGTAGGTGTAGTTTCAGGAAATACGGATAATAACGAACCAAGCATCGAAAACAATACAACCTCCGGCAGCAGTACGGAAAATAATACTACACAAAACAGCAATACAAACAATAACAATACGGAAAATCCTACAGCAGATGACGGCAGGACATTAATTTCCGTCATTGACAGCGGCATAGCAGTAACAGGCAAATTTGAGGAAGGAGTGTACTTTGAGGGCAAAAGAATAGAAGATATATCCGATTATCAGGGAATGCTTGAAAAAATACACGGCAGGCTAAACAATATACTGGGAGAATATATATATGATTTATCATTTTACAAGGATATAAAGGAAAACGGGAAAATAACAAAGCAAAGGAAGCAGCCTGACGGCATGGTGGAGGTAATAATTGACTTGGAGAAGGTAGAAAACGGCAGATACCATGTGTTCAGGCAGGAGGAGGACGGAAGCCTTACAGAGCTTGAATGTTTTGTGAGAGCCGGAAAGCTGCATTTTTATTCAGAGCATTTCAGTATATTCACCATAATAATAACAAAGTTTTTTGATGGTGAGGAGGGGCAGAATGATGCTGATGAAAAGACAGCCTTGTTAAATGAGACCGGCTTAGGCGAAGCCGGCAGCAATGAGACGGAAAGCGGCGATGAAGCGATAACGGAAGCAGGAGCAGAGGTAATGACGAGAGTGGAAATGAAAAGGACAGATAAGGTGACAGAGGAAAAAGCTAAAAAGGATAATGTAAATGGGGTAAGCGGCGGCAATAATAAAAATAGCGGAAAAGGCTTTGTTATCGGAGGAGTGACGGCGGCAGCAGTAGTGGGAATAATAATAGTATATGAATCAGTGAGAAAAAGAAAGGCGTTAAAATTCTGGAATACGGAGAGTGAAAAGAATGTACAGAAATTAGGGGGGGGGTAGTAACCCGGACAATAAAGAATAGTTAAAATTGTTATATAGCTGTATAGCTATAAGTTATATGGGCATCTGTCAATAAGGCAGATGCTTTTTTAATGTGTCAATTTTGACATTTTTATGTTCGTTTTTGACAGGCTTAACACAAGCTGAAAATAATAGTGTATAGTGATAGCGTACAACAAAGAAATTGCCCGATTTTGTTTTCAGATAGGAGGTCGATGTTATGAAAAGGGTAATCAGATTTACGGCTTGCTTATTAATGACCTTTATTTTAACAGGAATACTGTTAAATAATGGTACGAACGGCAATGCTTTGGCAGCATCCGCCGCTAAGGTCATTATCGGTGGTGCGGAAAGCTCACCCGGAGGGGAATTTGAGATTAATGTATCACTTACGGGAGCAAAGGATGTGGGAGCATATCAGCTAAAGATAGCCTATGATAAGCAGCAGTTTGAATTTGTATCAGGAGAAGCAATAGCTAAGGCGGCACAGTTTGACGTGAACAGCATGGAGGATGGAATAAACGTAATAGCCGTGCTAAGCAGCAATGTTTCAACAGACAACGAGAAAATGTTTAAGCTTAGGTTTAAGACAAAGGAAACAGCAGGTCAGGGTGAATATAAGCTGACCCTTGTAAACGGTGAGATGGCAAACGGCTCATCATATGAAAACGTATCCTTTGAAGCCCAAAGCGGAGTGGTAAAGGTTAGTACTAACATATATAAAGGTGATATTGACGGAAACGGAAAAGTAAATATTACGGATGCAATGCGTGTGTTTCATTATGTATCAGGAAGAAACAAAGCATTTACCGACAGGAATATTCTGGCGGCTGATATAAACGGCGACGGCAAGGTAAGTATTGTGGATGCTATGAAGATATTCCATTATGTGTCAGGAAGAATAAAGACATTAGGCTCGGTAAGTGTTAATACATCCGGTACTAATACGAATACTTCAACTAACACCAATACATCAGTGTCAGTGAGCGGAGTAAGCATAAGCAAGACAAGCTTAAGCCTGAATGAGGGAGGAACAGAAACTCTTACAGCAACAGTTACACCGAGCAATGCAACGAATAAAAATGTTACATGGACAAGCAGCAATACGAGTGTGGCAACGGTGGACAGCGCAGGAAAGGTGACAGCAAAGGGAGCTGGAACAGCGACAATCACGGTAAAGACAGCAGACGGGGTAAAGACAGCAGCCTGTACGGTAACAGTAAAAGTACCTGTAGTATCTGTGACTGGAGTAGAAATTACAAATAAAAAAGATTTGGCATTAGATTTTAATTCTGCGTCAAATAAGAGCTATCAATGTAATATATCTGTTACACCATCAAATGCAACAAATAAATCTGTCACATGGACAAGCAGCAATACAAGTGTAGCTACTGTAGATGCTAACGGAAAAATAACAGCTAAAGCAAGAGGAGTAGCAACAATTACTGTAAAGACAGCAGACGGAGCAAAAACAGATACTATAAATGTATATGTATATAAAACAAATGCAGCTATACCGGTTGGTGGAAATATATGGTATAAGCTTAGATTAACTTCCACAAGCAACCAGTATATGGATGTTTATGAGGGAAAAACCTATAATGGAGCAAAGGTTGAATTATATACATTAAATAATGGAAATACAAATTCGCAGCTATGGCAATTTCATGATTATACCAGCACGCACGGAGGAATAGCTATAGTGCCTAAATGTAACAGCGGCTCATTTATACTTGATGTCAACAGAGGTGACAGCTATACAACGCCGTTTAAAGAAAATAATCTTATAGATTTATGGACCTTAGGAAGCGACGATGCGGCAAGCATGTGGGAAATGGTAAGATTATGGGACGATACATACATTTTTAAGCTGATAAACACAAATTGGGTGGTTGGTGCTACCTCAAAATCTTCAGGAGCACAGCTTATGCTAAGGAAATTTGATGTGTTTGATACCGCACAGAGATGGGAATTGCAGGCAGTGGACTTGAGTGGCAGCAGTACAACCAATATTGATGCAAAAGTTGCAGCATTTAAAGCAGCAGTGCCAGAGGGTCATTGTCATAATAATGCAGAATATACGGTAAACGGAACAGTAGTTGGTTGGCAATGCTTTGGTTTTGCAAATTTAATGGCATATAATATATGGGGAAGTTATCCATGTACAGTATCAAATGCAACAGGAGTTAATTCTAATTGGACAATAACTCGAGCGACATCTTCTGACTCAAAAATATCTTCTTTGAAGGTAGGAGATATAGTAAGATTTAATAACGGAAGTTATGACCATTCAATTTTTGTAACAAATATTGTAGGTGATACGATATATTATGCTGATTGCAATGGTAATGGTGATGATGTTGTTCATTATAACAGAACAATATCAAAAAGTGCGTTAGCATCAAAGCTTGTCAAACAGTTAGTCTATAATCCGGGATATTATGGATGGATTGCACATTGTAAAAGCAATTAAAATCCTTACAGGGTTTTAATATATATAAAACAAAAAGAGAGGTAGAAAAAAATGAAACAAAAATCGAAACTTTTAACAGTGCTTATTGCAATTTTTGCATTAGGCATGACAATGAGTGTATTTGCAGCAGATAAGGTAACACTCACGGCAAGCGTAACCGGAGATGCGGAAAACGGTGAAGAAATCACCGTAAAGCTTGATTTGGCAGACAGTCAGAATTTAGGCGGCTTACAGTCAACACTTGCATACGACAAAACAAAGCTTCAATTTGTAAGCGGAACGCTGACAGATGAGTTTAAGGCTTCCGCAACGGTAGGTTCATCTGACGTGGTAGACGGCGAGAGCGGAGTAGGCATTGCAGTAGTATTTAATGACCCGTCAAATTATAACGGAACTATTGCAGAGGTAAAATTCAAGGTATTGGCTCAAAAGGGAGAAGCAGTAGAGGTTAATCTTACATCGGAATTAGCAGATATAGATTATAACGAGATGACTGTGGAAAACAAGCCGGCACAATTTACCGTTAAGGCTCCTGTGATAAATTCACCGGACGCATCAAATAAGCCGGAAACAGAAACTACTACTAAGGCACAGGAAAATCCTGACGATAAGCAGGAAGCAGTAACTACCAAAGCACAGGAGAATGCTGCTGATAAGCAGGAAGCAGCAACAACTGCCAAAGCACAGGAAAATGCTACTGTAAGCGGAAAGACGGAAACAGGCGATACATTTAACAAAGGAGCAGCTATAGTTATTATGATGGTCTGCGTGGCAGCAGTCGGAGCAGCAATGCTTGGAAAAAAGCGTGCCTGCGAAAAATAATACAGTAATATAGTTTCAAAAAAATAAAAAGTGAGCTTCTGTATTTATGATTAAATTATTAAATATGGAAGCTCATTTAAAAAGACAAGGAATATAAAGCTTATGAGAAAGACAATGCGATTATTCAGTAATTTAACAGCCGGTATATTTGTGATTATAAGCCTGCTTATGTTTAGTGTAAATTTGTGAGTAAGGAAAATGTATTTTCAAATTATGTTATATAAAGTGAAAGAATTATAATCAGTAAAGGCTGTGCTTAAATAACAGTGTCAGAAACAGGAGGTTAGTATGAGAATAAAGAGATTAGCAATGTTGGTTATGGCGGCTGCATTGATAATTATACCGACAGAAAAATCAGGCTTTGGGCTTGAGGGATTAAGTATTGAAGCAAATGCAGCAGAGACGCAGTATACAGAGGGCTTTTGGACTTATGTAAAGCATAGTGACGGAACGGCAGGAATTGCCGCATATGCGGGACTTGACGGCAATATAACAATACCGTCATCAATCGGAGGGTTGAAGGTTACAGCGATTGAGGATAAGGCGTTTTTTAATAATAAAAATATAAAGACGGTTACTATTCCAAGTACGGTAAGCAGTATAGGAGCTATGTCATTTGCAGGCTCGGGGTTGACGTCGATAACGATACCGGAGACGGTGACGACGTGGAATGGAATTAGTTATCATAATGCAAAATTACCAAGTGGAATGTATGTGGGTACTAGTAGTGATGATAATTATTATCAGAATGGAGCATTTGCTGAATGTGCAAATTTGGAAACAGTTGTATTCAAAGCAGAAAAAGTACCAAATAGTGCTTTTTATAGTTGTCCGAAGTTAAAAAATGTAACATTAGGAGAAAAAACAAGATATATAGGATATTCAGCATTTTATAGTGATGAGATGATAAATACATTTACGGTAAAGTCTGATTTATATGAGATTGGTGATCAGGCTTTTTGGAATTGTAAAAATATGAAAAGCATATCATTGGGAAATCAGTTGAAAAAGCTTGGTTACTTTGCTTTTGCAGGTTCAGGGTTGACATCGGTAACAATACCGAAGACGGTGACGACGTGGAATGGAATTAGTTATCATAATGCAAAATTACCAAGTGGAATGTATGTGGGTACTAGTAGTGATGATAATTATTATCAGAATGGAGCATTTGCTGAATGTGCAAATTTGGAAACAGTTGTATTCAAAGCAGAAAAAGTACCAAATAGTGCTTTTTATAGTTGTCCGAAGTTAAAAAATGTAACATTAGGAGAAAAAACAAGATATATAGGATATTCAGCATTTTATAGTGATGAGATGATAAATACATTTACGGTAAAGTCTGATTTATATGAGATTGGTGATCAGGCTTTTTGGAATTGTAAAAATATGAAAAGCATATCATTGGGAAATCAGTTGAAAAAGCTTGGTTACTTTGCTTTTGCAGGTTCAGGGTTGACATCGGTAACAATACCGAAGACGGTGACGACGTGGAATGGAATTAGTTATCATAATGCAAAATTACCAAGTGGAAAATACGTGGGTAATATTGATGATTATTATCAAAATGCAGCATTTGCCGAATGCCCGAACCTTACAGAGGTAAACATTGGACACCTTGAAATACCTAACAGTTTGTTTTATAACAGCACCCACATCAACATACATACAATGAAAAACACATCGGCATATAACCTTGCTATATCAAATGACTATGCCTACACCTTATTTAACGCCATCCCATCAACCTCCGTAAAGCTTAGCAAAAGCAGCTATACACTGGTTAAAGGTGAAACCCTTAAGCTGTACCCGAATCTGACCCCAATGAATTCAACAGACTTGGTTACATGGGAATCAGGCAACGAGAGCATAGCCACCATTGACGAGAACAATGTAGTGAATGCCAAGTCAACAGGCTTGGTAGCCATGAAATGTACAACAACCAGCGGAAAGACCTATACATTTGAGGTAAATGTAGTCGGAAGCGGAACAACAACAGCAGATACCGAAGCAAAGAAAAATATAGCACTAAGCACAGTTAAGGGAATAACAGACAAAGCCTATACGGGAAATCAGACTACACAATCCATAAAGGTAATGTTTAATCCATGTACGGAATTAATACCTGATGTTGATTATACTGTTTCCTATAAAAATAACGTAAATGTAGGAACAGCTACCGTAACAATCACAGGAAAGGGCAGCTATACGGGAACCATTGAAAAAACCTATAGCATACGTAAGGATGAAAGCATTCCCGTAGTGACAGATACAAAGGCACAGGTTTATACAGACAGGGTTACAATAAGCTGGAAAAAGGTAACCGGTGCAACAGGCTATAACATATATGTAAACGGCAAAAAAATAAACAGCAAGGCAATAACCGATAATACATACACCATCACCGGCTTAAGCAAGAACACGACCTACAGCATAAGCGTTACATCGATAAGCAGTGCCGGAGAATCGGGAAAGTCTGATACATCATCAGTAAAGACAGGAAGCCTGCTGCTTGGAGACATAAATGGTGACGGAAAAATAAGCATAATAGACGCCATGAGAATTTTCCATTACGTGTCAGGCAGAAACAAAAATATTGAGCTTTCAAAAGCGGATATAAATGGTGACGGAAAAGTAAACATAATAGATGCTATGAAGATTTTCCACTATGTATCAGGCAGAAATAAGGAATATTAAGGAGAATAAAAATGATTAAGAAAAAATACAGGAGCCGCATAACAGCATTGATTATGACGGCAATACTTGCCGCAGAGGTAATGCCTGCATATGCTGTAGATGATAAAACAGAAGAATCCGATAAGGCAAAGCTGCCGGTTATATCAATTACCGGAGTAACCGACGGAGCATATTATCAGACGGAACAAACAGCAAAAGTCATAATAAAGGAAAAAACCGAAAATTTTGATGAAAATAGGGTTCAAATAACCATTACAAAAAATGAAACAGATATTATTCAAAGCGGAAGCATGATTGGGGCGTGTACAACAATAGAGACAGGTGAACAAGGCGAATCGATATATGAGTTCCCTATTACCCTTACCGGAGACGCAACCTACCATATATCAGCAGATTATATTCCTAAAGAAGGCGGTAATATCTACGCAGACTCGGGAAGCTTTGTAATAGATGGAACGGCACCTGATGGACATATTTTTGCAGATGGTTTAAGCTGGGATAAGAATATTGCATTTACAAATAAACGTATACTTTTTGAATATGAAATGCATGATAGCAAAGCAGGTCTAAATAGTAATGCTACAAAATGGTATAAGTCAAGTAGTACCACAGTAATGTCTACGACAGAGCTTGATAATCTGCCGGAAGATAGCTGGACTTCACCTGAGCCTGTTATTAGTGATGATGAGCATTGTGTGGTTTATATGCGGATATTTGACATGGCAGGTAATATAGGCTATGCAAGCACAAGTGGAATTATTTATGACAGTGTGCCTCCGAAAATTGAGATTACAGCTCCGATTCCCATAAACAGTGAGCATGGTTATGAAAATGATTTAAATGTAAAAGTATCGGTAACAGACCCGGAGAAAAACGGGGTGTGTTCAGGTATAATAAATGTAAAATATAAATTGTATATTAATGATGATATTATGCAACAGGGACAATTATATTCATTTAATAAATTAAATCCTAAAGAAACGGATTTGGTGAAATCATACATAGAGGACCAAAACCTTATAGTAAAAGCTGACGTATTAAATAGCGATAACAAGGTGGTGCTGGTTGTGACGGCAGAAGATAATGCAGGAAATACATCAACGAATGAAATGCAGCTATTTACATTTACGAATTTAAATACCAACGTACCAAAAATAACAGATACTAAGGCTGAGGTTTACACAGACAGAGTAACCTTAAGCTGGGATAAGATAAGTACGGCAGAAGGCTATAACATATATGTAGACGGAAAGAAGAAAAACGATAATCTGATTACCGAAAACACATATACTATTAAAGGCTTAAAGAAGAACACAAGCTATAAGGTAAACGTGACTTCCGTAACAGACGGCACAGAGTCGGAGAAAACAACTGATATTTCATTGACTACGGGAAGTATATTGCTTGGAGATTTAAGCGGTGACGGAAAAATAAGCATAATAGACGCCATGAGAATTTTCCATTACGTGTCAGGCAGAAACAAAAATATTGAGCTTTCAAAAGCAGATATAAATGGTGACGGAAAAGTAAACATAATAGATGCTATGAAGATTTTCCATTATGTATCAGGCAGAAACAAGGAATATTAATATATGTATACATAAAGCATTTTAAGCTTTATGTAAGCTCAAGCTCAAAAAGCAGGTCAAAAAGAATGAGGGAGCCTTTAAACTGAGTAATCATGATACGCCGGTTTAAAGGCTCTTTAATGCTTTTTGAAAAGAACCATTTGCAAAATTATCCAACTCATAATATTATGTTCTAAATCATCAACCAAAGATATTTAATGTATTTTTATGCTCAAAATTACAATATTCTTGATTTTATATACATTAGGCAGAGCCGCTTTGATAATGTGACGGACGAAAGCCTTAAAAAGCTTCATCACGGTGTGGAGGAGATAAAAAGAAATTCAGAAACAGGGGTGAGATATATGCAGATGTGGGAAATTATCGAGCTGGAAAAGAAGGAAAGCAGGGCAGAAGGAAAGGAAGAAGGAAAAGAGGAAGGAAGAATTGAGGGTATAGCCGAAGGTATGGCGGCAGGAAGAGCAGAGGGCAGAGAGGAAGGCAAAGTCGAAGGAAAGGCAGAGTCGATACTTGAGCTTTTGGAGGAGCTTAGCGTTGTCCCGGACAGCTTAAAGCAGACTGTATTGTCACAAAAGGATATGACATTATTGAACAGATGGCATAAGCTTTCCGCAAAGGTAAATTCTATAGATGAATTTATGGAAAAAATGAGCCTGTGCTAAGCAAAAACATGTCAAAATAAGCGGCTGCATTTAATAGTGTAAGCATGCTTCCGGCAGCATACACATTTATGTTCCATCCTTTGGTTTTGCTAAAAGTAACTGTTATTTTACGATAGTTACAGGCATGAAACATAAAAGAAAAAATTTTTTAATTTATTTTTTACAGCAATATGCTATAATTGTATATAGGTTACAAAAAACTGAATTAGCTCTTTATATAAATAAATTATCTTTCCGGGATTATGAGAAGTATGCAGAAATATGTAGAATTTTGTAAAAAAATGAGTTATTCATAATAACCGGTAATTCTTTCATTCTTATTTGTAGATATTATCTTGTAATTTAGTTACAGTAACCATAATTCTTAGAGAAGAAAATCTGATAAATTTAGAAAGGAGATATTCATAACAGGAATTATGGAGACAAATAACGAAACAATAATGAATGCGGCAGAGCATTTATTACATATTATCCATATGGGACAGAGCAAACAGATACGTAATTTATGCACAAAAAACATCCTATGGAAATATAATCATAACTGCAGCGAAGGAATACTAAACGATAAGCTTTTGATAAGCGTAAATACTTTAATCAAACCTACAGAAATAAAAAGAATAAAGCATATACGGCATTGGATAAATAAGCAGTATACAAACCACATAATAGTAACAGGTATTTATTGTATTTACAAATCCATAGGGAAAAATACTAAGGAATATTATTTTGATTATACAATAAATTTTGTTGACGGACTGGCATGTTATATACATATCGGATTAATAGGAAACAATAATAATCCAACAAAAATCCACAGTATAGCTTCCGCAAAGGAAACAATTTATAACATGGAGGAAGCGGAAATATTGTATATAGAGGCTATGGGCAGTCATACGATTTGGCATTGCATCACCGACACAATAGAAGCAATGATTTCATTAAAAGATGTGGAAGCAAGGCTGTCAGATAATTTTATGAAAATACACAGGAGCTATATTGTAAACGGAGCAAAGGTAAAAGAAATAAAACGCTGCAGTGCAGTTATGGAAAATGGAGATGAAATACCTATACCATATAAAAAATTTGTCAGTGTTAAGGCTAAGCTGAGAATAAATTAATGGCAAAGCCAAAATATATGTCCTAACGGTCAAAGCCTATCCTGTAAGTCAGACAGGATAGGCTTTTGTGGACCAGCCGTCAAGATTTCTGTTAAACACGTTCAGGAACAAATTCGGAGGCAAGCTTCAGGCAGAGGCAAGAGGAAAAATGCTTGAGATAAAGCTGCCCGGCTATGAAGTAACAATCCGTATCAGTTTTAAGGAGACAGAGGAGACGGAAAAAGACGTATAAAAATAAAATAATATGATTTACAAAACAGAAAAACTGTGCTAATATGAAAAAGAAGAAGGGAATACTAGACGGTACACCCTAAAAATTAAACAGTTATGAAATATAACCGTCGTTATTTGGGATAACGGCGGTTATTTGAGTTTACCCTTGAAAATCTGATAGCACAGACTAACAAGAGAGAGTAACATGATGCCAAGCTGAAAGATATCAGAATATGTAACTATGTCACATTCCCCTTTCCAAAACTATGGGGGATAAACACACCCCCAGTAAAGAGGGTGACCGCCAGTCAGGTATTACCTAGAGCAAAAACTCCGAAGTAAGTATAATTTAAAAAGCGGAAAGTGTCAAGCTTACTGTAGCGGTCTTTGCTGGTTTCTGAGTGTTTCACTTTGTAAAATCAAGGGTTTCAGAGAAAAACACTATTTTCCGGGTTCAAGCATCGGTAAGAAAAAAATAAAGCTGAAAGCCTTATAAAATAAGGGTTTCAGCCAAAAAAATAAAAAGCACGAGACGGGACTCGAACACAAAAACCAAAAAGACAAATGCTTCAGCGAAAAGTTTTATGTAAAAACATCAGTTGCGACGTCGCAATTATACCGAAAAAGTAAATAAAGCCATAAAAAGAGTAAATTTAAAATGTCAAGGGCACGACGGCAGGAGTGGCGGAGCTTTACCCTTGACATTTTAAATTTACGGAACACAATGGACAGAGGGGGAAAGAAGCCAAAAAGCTGCTTTCCCCCTTGACCATAATTCAAAACCTGTGGCAGCCGACTATAAACACTTTGTTAAAAACGTAAAACATACGACTGCCCCCCTGTGAGACGGGGAAGGGGGCTCCTTAGAGTATCTTAGCTTTTAGGATAGATTTTTTAAACGCTTTATCTAAAAAATGTATTCTAAAAGGTTAGATACTCTTGGTGGGGGATTAGGAATGGTACACGCATAATAAAAAAACATAAAACAACATAACGCTGTATGAAAATAAAAAAAACAAAAGCCCTGAAAACGAAAAATCAAGGCAGAAAACCCCGTAAACTAATAGGGGGTTACTAACCCAAGCAGAATAAAGGAGACAGAAAAACAATGAATAAAATATCATCAGAAAATCCAAAAACTTTAGAATGTTCCATAGACTGGTTAGAATTTACAATAACAGTAAAAATGGAAATAGAACAGTCCTTAGAAATGTTAGGCTATAAAGTAAACGACTTCATATTCAGTGACAGAGGAGGGCTCGGATATACAAGAAGTGCAAGACACGTAATACAGAACATAATAGTGTACTGGAAAGGAAATGAAGACATGGGAATACACTACAGAGTATCAGGACAGGCAGTATCATACTTCATAGACAACTACATAGAAAAAAACAGTGAGATAACACCATTTGGAGAAAAAGCATTACCTGTGGAAGATTTCAATAATGAAAAATTCATAGAAATGCTAAAGAAAATAACAGCTTTAGGACAATTCACACGTATAGACCTTGCAGTAGATGACTATACAACAAGCTACTATAGCACTGATGACGTGGCAGAGCTGTTAAGAGACGGAATGTGTGTAAGTAAATTCCGTTCATGGCAGAATTTAAACACAAGAAGCATATCAACAAATGAAAATCAGGGACACACAATCTACTTCGGCAGCCGAAAAAGCGACGTATTTGTCCGTTTCTATGACAAGAGACTGGAACAGGACAAAGACTACACATGGTACCGATGGGAGCTTGAGTTAAAAGGAATAAAAGCAGGAGCAGCAGCAGACATGCTCATAAACAAAGACAACATAGGAGCCGTAACAATAGGCATCTTATCCAACTACATAAGATTTATCCAACCCGACAGAACAAGGAGAGAAAACTGCTCCATAGAACCACGCTGGGAAATGTTTACGGCAGGAGTAAAGAAACTCAGAATAATACTAAACAAAAGAATGGTAACGGTAGACAGCAAGCTTGACTGGATAAACCGCCAGTGCATGCCAACCATAGCAGGACTTGTAAAACACAACGAGGGAGACCTTACCTTCCTGCTAAAGGATTTGGCAGCACACTACGACAGAAATTCACTAGCCAATAAGAAACTGTTTGAAGGAGAGAGTGCATATTTAATGCAGTAGAGAGGAGACAAAAACATGAAAAAAGAAAATACAAACCTGTCATTTACAGACATAAACGAAAATGAAATAGAAGTAGTCAGAGGAGACAGACCATACAAGGAAAAAGAAGACGGATTTGCAAGACACAGCTTAAAATACATACTGTTAGATTTAAAAGACATAAAACATAAATATTTCATTTTAGGCTTTCATCTGAACGAGTTTGCCGAGTGTAAACACTATGAAGACTTCGGCTATGACAGCATGAAAGACTTCTGTCTTGCAAACATACCGCTTGATTACAGTGCAGTATCAAGATGTATGACAGTACATACATATACCTGTGAGAGATTAGAGGGAAAGTCAGGGAAAAAAATAATCCACATGCAGAAAAAATACAAAGATTACAGCTATTCGCAGCTTGTTGAAATGTTGGGAATGAATGAAGAAGAAGAAAAACTCTGTACTCCTACAATGACAGTAAAAGAAATAAGGGAATTGAAGAAAAAGATAAAGGAACATAAGAAAACCAGTCCATATAAATTTACAGCTGAAAGATTTAAGCCCGATAATTGCGACGTCGCAACTGCCGAAAATGAAAATTGTGACATCGCAGCTGCAAAAGATAAAAACACCGGTGCAGGTACTGCATTAGTAAAAACTCCGCTTTCCGATACATCTATTTTCCCTGTCGTAATTAAGGCATTTGTGGAACAGCCGTCAAGATTTCTGCTGAACATGTTCAGAAACAAATTCGGAGACAAGCTTGAGGCAGAGGCAAGAGGAAAAATGCTTGAGATGAAGCTGCCCGGCTATGAAGTAACAATCCGTATCAGTTTTAAGGAGACAGAGGAGACGGAAAAAGACGTAAGAAAATAAAATAATATGATTTACAAAACGGAAAAACTGTGCTAATATAAGATAGAAAAAGGGAATACCGAACGGTACACCCTTTAAGTAGTAATAGTTAAATTATAACCGTCACTATTATGGGTAGTGGCGGTTATTTGCGTTTACCCTTGAAAATCTGGTAGCACAGACCAACAAGAGTAAGTAACAGGATGCCAAGCTGAAATAAATCAGAGTATGTAATCATGTCACATTCCCCCCTTTCCAAAACTAGGGGGATAAACACACCCCCAGTAAAGAGGGTGACCGCCTGTCAGGTATTCCCCAGAGCAAAAGCTCCAAAACAAGTATAATTTAAAAAGCGGAAAGTGTCAAGCTTACTGTGGAGGTCTTTGCTGGTTTTGTGTATCTGATTGTTGCTGTTGGTAGTATTGGTTGTATGGAGGCGTTCGCATGCTATTTAATATTTCATTTTGATAAATCAATAGGTTTTTAATTTCTTTAAGTTCTTCCTGCATTTGATTATTTTTTCCTCTAATTCTGTTTACATCTACAGCGATTATTAAGGGCATAATGTATACTAATATATTTAAAACTATTAGTACAATGGCAAAGCCTCCTAAATCGTTGAAAAGTGCGTTTAATAAATTTTCCATTTGTATATTCCTCCATGTTTTTATTTTTGGTTTATATTTATATTAACGTTGTTGTTTCCAATGGTAACATTGTTTTTAGTGCTAATTGTTCCATGTTGCTTTTCGTAATCTTCTATGTATTTTTCAAATATTATTTCTGTTAAATTGCTTAAGCTTCTTTTTTCTTTTTCTGCTATGTTTTCAAGTTTAATTTTTATTTCTTGACTTGTTCTACATAGAATTGTCGGTTTTTTAGATGGCATAATTCCTCCTTAATAAAAAATACTAAAAAGGCATTGACAAAGTGATACACTTAATATATATTATATATAAAGGTGATACACCTTGATACACTATTTAGTGTTTCTTTGTTCAAGCGGTTGTTGTGAGTGCATTGGTAACTCTCGTGTCCTGACGTTGATATGTTGTTCCACAGGCTTGGCGACACAAGCCTTAAACATATCTTACACACGCAGAAACGTACGTGTGTCTGTAGTACATTGATAATTAAATATAGTCAATCCTACCATAAAAAAAAGAGAGTGTCAAATTACATTTGAGGGTTATTAAAAAGAAGGGAAAAAATACAACAACCTATTGATTTGTTGTTGCTTAGGAAAAGTAAAAGAAAAAGAATAAGAGAAGAAAAGGAGAGAAAAGAAAAATGGCAACTGTATTAGTAGGAATTAAAAGCGGAACAAGTAAAAAGGGAAATGCCTATACAATGATACATATTGTACAGGACTATACGGAGGCTGATAAAGCTAACGGAGCATACGGCAGCAGTGTAGAAACTGTGTTTCTGCCTGATTTTTTGGCAAGACAGGTAGGACCAAGTGATATAGGAAAGAAAATAGAGCTTGGTTATACTGTTTTCGCAGGACGTGCAAGTGTCAGCTCCATTAATGTATTAAGCAAGTAAGATATATGCTGTGTGGCTTATGCGGTCTTTGGTTACCTTTTTATTTTTCCCGTAAGCCGTACGGAATATATATATTCCTGTAAGAGGAGAGAAAAAAAAGAGGAGAGGAGAAAATAATTATGGAATGGGTTACAACAGGAATGACTAACGTGACAACTTGGTTTAACGGTCTGTTTGATGTTATCAGCGGAAACGCTGTTCTCGGTGCTATATTTGTAGGTACCGTAGTAGTGCCGATAGCATTCGGAGTACTTCGCAGATTTACAAACTAGCAGTCTGTTGGTTTCAATGTAAAGGGGGATTTGTATAATCTCCCTTTTTCCATAAAGGTGAATTTTTATGAAAAGTAAAATTATTGTATTTATTGTGTTGGTTTGTGTTATGTGTCCTCAGATGGTTGCTTTTGCGTCTAATGGTGGTAGTTCTGGCTCTTTTGAACCTAGTTTACCTTATTGGGCAAGTATTTCTTCCGAAAGCGATGGTACATATATTATTAATGATTGTGAAGAAACAGGAGTTAGTATGACTAAACTGAAAGACTTATTAAATGCTTTTTATAAGTATGATGGTTATTATTTTGGTGAGACATATCCTAGTGGAGGTATGAGTTTACATTTTTATGTTCCAGATGAGGCAGCTTTTGACTTAATTAATAATGGTTACGAGCTTGTTGTTTTGCCTACTACTGCATGGAATGGTAATTATTTGTTTGATTTTTGTTTGATTAAGGACAATGAAGTGGTTGCTGCTACTGGTTCATGTTATCAAGCACGCACTAACGTTGGTTTGCGTAATTATGTTGTTCATAAAGTGTCTGCTTGTTCCGTTGGTTATTATTCTGATTATGAATATGAGTGTGATGTCAGACTTTATATTGGAGATTATTCAGAATATTGCCCTTCGGTGTCAGATGTAAGAAATGCCATCTTTGGCGGCTTAATTCCTGCTCTTAATGAAAGTGATTTTTTGCCTGCAAGATATGGAGTGCTTGAAGCTCCGAGAGATATAAAATTTAATAATGATAGAATTGAAGAATTTTTAAATGCAGATGTTTCTATAACATTTACGTGGAGCCAAACAGATGAGAATTATAAACTTTGGGATACGGAAATTCTTGTATATGCTGATTTTAAGTATCGTACCAACATTTTGATATTCGGTAAGTGGCATTATGGTGACAATATTCTTGTTCTTGATGATGTTATTGAGACTAAAAACTTGAAATATTCTTTTAAAGACGGTGAAGTGTGTTTTAATGGTACAGCAGTCAATAACTATATTTATGAGGATTTAGGACATACCAGTGTTCAATATTCTACTGAAAAATTGGAGATATTTATACGGAATAAATATTCCGATGATAAATATAATTACTATTCTAACTGGGTAAAATTGACTATAACCAGTGAAGGTGCTTTCTATGATGAGGATGATTATAAAAATGGTCATATTACAGGTGAAGAGTATGATTATGATGACCCTATTAATGGTGATAGTGATATTGATTTCACTGTTGTAAAACCTAATGGTGTGATTAATCCTGATAGTCCTTATCAAGGTGGTGTTTTAGGAAGTTATTTAGACGGATTTGATTTGTCAGATGGTCTTAGTAATGGATTTGGTCTTGCCGGAGATAATGGAATTATAGAAATGTTTCAAGATTTGTTTTCTTTCATTCCTGACTCTATTTGGTCATTGATTGTTTCGGGAATTATTGTTTTAATTTCTATAGCATTATTAAAGGCGGTGTTTTAAATGAATATTTTAGTAGAGATATTTATTAAATTTCCATTGGAGATATTGAATATGAATGTAGTTGTTGCGGACTATAAAATATCTCTTTTTGATTGTATAACATTTGGCTTTATGTTCGGCTTATTCATATGGGCAGTGAGAAACATATTCGACTTTTAGGAGGTAAAGCATGTATATAACAGATTACACAGCCATGACAGTAGAGCAGTTACTGGCAGGAATAAACAACATCTTACTGATGTGGTTCTACGCATGGCTGATGATAACGACATTACGTCACGTAAAAAACAATATGAGAGGAGTAACAAAAAAATGGAAACATTAACATCATTAGTATTCAGCGACATGACAACATTAACCCCGCAGGTCCTCCTTGAATGGTTCATCTTCGTAATGGTAGTGGAATTCATGGGAATAATGATAAACTGGACAAAGGCAGGAAGTTAAACGGAAACATTATTAGTATCAACAGCCGTAGCAATCGGCAGCTTATTGGCAATATTAAGCCGTAAGACCTAAAAAAAAATAACAGAGAGGAGAAAAAAACATGGCATTTTTATTAGGATTAGTTATAGGACTGTACATAGGAGTACTTGCAATGAGTACAAAATTTAAAAAGCAGCTTAAGCAGATGAAAGAAGCTTCCCCTGTTGCATCGGTGGCAGCACCACAGGAAACATTTACAGCGGAAAGCCTTGCAAGCTCCGCAAAGACAGAGGAGAAGTAAAACAATGTTATATCTGTTTATATTCATCTTCCTCTTATGGTACTGTAAAGGCTTAAGATGTTTTATCTGCAATCTGCCCTTTATACCATACTACCTTGTAAAAGATATATACCACTGGTTCATACATCTAAAAATGAATGAATGCAAAGCCTATGGAAGAATAGACGTATACTGCGGACTTTTCGGCAGAGGAAAGACCTTAAGTGCAACAAGTAAAATATCAAAGTTCTATAAGAAATACAACGACAAGGTAGTATACAACCCCGACAAAGGAGCCTATGAATTGCAGAAGGTCAAGATACTTTCAAACGTCAGCTTAAACATACCGTATGAAAAACTGGAAAGCACGGAGCAGATAATAAACTGTCACAAAGACCTAAACGACATGTCAGTCTGCATAGTGCTGATAGATGAGGCAAGCACCCAGTTCAACAGCCGAAACTTCAAAACAAACATATCGGCAACCCTTTTAAACAGCATGCTCACATGCCGTCATCACAAATTCGGCATGATACTCACTGCACAGCGTTTTAACCACATAGACGCACTCATAAGGCAGATATGCAATAATGCCATAGAATGTAAAAAGATATGGCGTTTCCAGTATCTCCGAACGGCAGACGCATGGGACTTGGAAAACTGCACAAACATAAAACTTGTGCAGCACCATAAAAGCTGCTGGTTCGTCAGAGACAAAGACTACAAGCGTTATGACACAAGTGCAGTAGTAGACGACATCAAACGCAAGCAGGCAAACGGAGAATTACTGACAGATGCAGAAGTACTGGAATTGCAGGGAAACATAAATACAAGTGAATACAACGTAAAAGGCAGAAAAATGAAAAAGTTATTAAAGTAAAGCAGGAGTGTACAGGTTTGTCGGCTCGTCCGACACACCTGTACACTTTCAGCATACACAGACAAAGGAGTGATATAATTGACAAGAAAAGAATGGATAGAAATAGGATATGAAAAGAAAATAATAGAAGAATACAAAGAGGAAGATTGTGTCACCTTTAAAGAATGTTTCAACAAATGGTTTATAATGAAAATGCACAAGATAAAGCCTCAGTCATTAGACCGCATAGAATGTACATTCAACAAATACTACAAAAACAGAGACATATGCAGTACGTATCTTCACTTAATAGACGAAAAATACATATACAATTTTCTCAATGAAACCCTTAAAAATAACATAATAAACCCCAAAGAATACAAACGCATATATCAGATAGTAAACAATGTAATGGTCTACGCATACGACCTCTCAATAGGATATGCCAACCTGTTAAACTGGAGCTACATAAAAAGAATGGTCTACGACAATGAAATAGACAAACGATACTCAAAGGAATATATGGTCTCATCAGCCGACAGACAACAGATATACAGGCAGGTAGTCCGAAACAACATATATCCCGAAAAGCGTTCAAGCTCCCTAGCTCTGGTTCTCAATTTTTATTTAGGCCTGCGTGTAGGAGAGCTTGCAGCCCTCAAATTTAAAGACTTTGATTTAAACAATAAAGTCCTTAAAGTAGAACGCACACAGGTCAAATACTTCCCAAGAAATGAAAACGGAGAACGCTCCAACACCATGATATATGCCATAGTCAGCGACCTGAAGACAGAAAACGCCTTCCGGTACGTACCTTTAACAGATGAGTGCATTCGTCTCTATCAGATGATAAAAGAACATCATCAGTCAAGAGGTTACGACAGTGAATACATCTGCTATGACGGAAAAGACACCATGCTCGAACGTTCAGTAGCAAGAACACTGACAAGACTGTGTACACTCTGCGGAGTAGAACACATCAACTCCCACAGGATAAGAAAAACCTACGCAAGCAGCCTGCACAACCAAAACATACCCACAAGAATAATAGCCGACCTGATGGGACACGCAGACACCAACACCACAGAGAAAATATACATACTCGGATATGAGGACTTAAACATCTACAGAAAACAGATAGAGACAGCATTATCAGTGAAAGGAGAATGAAAAAATGGAAGGCTATCTTTTAATAAACAGGAGCGACGTCATTGCCAAAATCGAAAATATGAGGTTGAAAGCTCCCGAACAGGAAAAAAGTGCAGGGTATATCTTGCAGGATTTACAGGAATACATGGAAAAACTGCCTGTATACGATTTAGGAGAAGTCATAGGATTAATACTGAAAGACTATACTGGAAAAGTAGACACAGAAACAGGAATGATACTTGAAGACTTTGAAAATCCTGACAGTGAAACGGAAAAGATAAATGATTGTATCCTGAAACATTGTGAGATTATACAAAAGAAATTCAGGGAGTGTCTGATGAAAAGGTTTGGGGTGAATTGAAATGACAGTATGCCAAGACTTCCAGTGCGTTAAATACGGAACGTGTTTATATGCTGCCTTAGATACTGAAAGCTGCAAGGAAACATGTTCATACAAAGTATGTAAAAACTGTATACTCCGTACGGTATGCAGCTTATACAAAGAGGAAACAGTAACACAGAAACAAAAAAGCCGGCAAAACAAACCGGCTAAAAAATAATAAAAAGCACGAGACGGGACTCGAACCAAATGATTTTAAGAAAAGCTTGAAAAATAAGGAAAGGAGACACACTATCCAGTGTGGACTCCCATATCTGGGTTCAAGAAACGGGTTCAGAAAGAGCTAAAAAGTAATAATAATTTCAATAAATGTTGAAAAATGTCAAAAAATGTGGCATAATAGGGACAAGCTTTTTAGGATACCCTGAATAAGTGCTTGCATAAGATAAACTAAGATGATATAATTACAAACGTTAAAAATAGCACAGGAACAGGTGTACGTGTTGTGATATACGTAAACCTTGTGGAGATGGCTAATTAGATTGTCTTTGTAAAACAAGTCAACTTTTTATAAAATTAAAATAAGGAATATGAAGGATGTAAGATGCTGAAGAAAAAATATATAGATGCAGTAACAAATATATTGCATTTTCTAAACTATAATAAAATAGAAAAGACAGATGGGAATAATCGTATTGTACTTAACAGTATTGATTTAGCGATTGCGTTTTCATATGTCGTAGTTTCTTTTTATAAATTGGATACAGTAACAGCAAAGTTGGTCTTTATAATTAATCTTTTGACGTTATCAAGATTAATGATGGGAAATATAAAAAATTCCGTAAACTTGAGAGACGCATATAAGGAAAAATATTTAAAAAGACCAGGATTAGAATTTAAGTCAGCACATGATTTAAAATTAATCATTGAGTTTTGTGTTATTGCATTTGAGTTAGTTCCGTTTTGCATTCAAGGAGATATGCTTGAAGAAAATACAATACAAGTATTTGCAGGGACAGTAATAATTATTGGATTTTTGGAAAATTTAATAAGTGTGTTTATTGAATTGTTCAAGGCTAGTATTGATATATAAAAAGAGGAGGTATATATGGGAATTACACGTATAATAGCATTTAGTGGATTACTGGCTTATTTTGGAGGTGCAGTTTTTGTGTTTGTACTACACTTAAGGGTAAAGAAGATGCAAAAAATAAGCAGTAAACTATGCGAATACATTAAAGAAAAAGACTTTCTTTTAGTAAAGAATGGAGGGGATGATCCTTGTGATACAAACAATGAGATTGTTATGCCATTATTTTCACAGGAAAGTGATTATATTATAAGGAGGAAGGATTTGTGACTACATTGATAGAAAATATTTGGAATTTAATTAATAATGAATGCAACAAATATAATAAAGAAAATCCTAATTTTAAATTTGATAAAACCAAAAAACAAGTCTTTAAAGAATTGTTTAAGGAAAAATATAGCAAAGTAATGACAAAACACATGCTTTCGTCGGTAAAAAATCTTGATAGACATAAAGTTGCAGCATTGATAATTGATTCATTATTGGAGATAGATGCCATTTTATATGAGAATTTAGAGGATAATTATGTATTTATTGGTGCTGAACTAATTGCATTAAAAGTTGGATTAGCTTATATGGTTGAAAAATTGAATGAGAAATTATCTTCAAGAGGTGTTGAGAAAAAAATAGAAGAATTTATTTTTCCAAACGCACAATCATGCGACACATCTTATATGGATATTATGTGTAGAAATTTATATTATGCAAAAACAAATTCTAAGTTAAATACTTTAGATTTGGCGGACAGATTATTTTTGATAGAATATATAGCCCTTTCTAAAGAAGGAATAAATCCTGATGTTTTAAAAGATTACTAAGAAATAAAAGAGTTTGGTTTATGATATTTACGAAAATCAAGTATTACAGAGGATTTCCTGTGGGTCATTCTCAATGAAAACAGGTAAATTAGAAACAAAAAATAAAGATTTAAACCCTGCATTAAGGGTATGCAAACATTAAATCACACTTCCAATAAGTGAATTAATAATCCATCAGCAATTTAAAAATTAAGAAACCATAAACTAGAGCAATAAAGCTCTTAAAAAATAAACGCAGGGTAACAGTATAGTTAAAAGGGCTAAAAATCAAGTGTTACAGGGGATTTCCTGTGGGTTATTCTCAATGAAAACAGG
>N._stephensi_703_cecum__coassemble_5_pt1 | contig 44288 bp, 37 predicted proteins | sample N__stephensi_703_cecum__metabat2_low_PE_004 | metagenome-assembled genome bin N | reverse complement strand
AGGTGGCGGTATCGCATTGATAGAATTTCTTACTCCCTTTCGACGCTTTCAAAAACTATATTTAACCGCCTGCCTAAGCAAAAAAACCTCCTCCCTGCTCCCCTTAAATCCCCTTTATGCGTCAGTCCCGGACTAAATGCGAGAAAATACATTCTTTCACACATATTATTATAAGCTGCCTGTCTGCTCAGAGTCTATATCAATGTGTATCAGCAGAGATTTCTGTAGGTATAGTATCAACATCAGCAGGAGCTTCTGTAGGTACAGCATAAGCGGTAGTAGGTACTTCCGTAGGTATACTGCTGACAGTAGAGGAAGTTTCCGCTGCGGTGGTTTCAGACGTAACAGTAGTTTCGGACGGAGCGGCAGTTTCAGGCGGGGCGGTTGTTTCCTCATCTTCTATAATGATTGTAAGGGAAACGGTGACCGTCAGTCCCTTTCCGTCGTCTGCAGTAAAGTCAGCGGTGTAGGTGCCGGCTTTAACTGTATCTGAATTAACAAGCTGCAAAAGCTCATCGTCAGGTGTTATGGTTACAGCAGATGAAATATCATTGCCCTCAAAATCCTCAGCAGATATAATATAATCTTTAAAAATATCATTTTTTACAGAGGCAATAAAATCATATGCGTCATTGTATTTAACAGCTATAGTATCAGTTGTAAGAGTCAGCTTTGGTATATCTCTTACTGTAAGTGTGGCATTGGCTGTTTTGCCGGCTCCTGTGAAATCCCTAAGCTTGTAAGTAATCGTGTATGTTCCCGGAGTGTTAAATGCGGTATCCTGGCTGACTGCTTCTCCGGTGCCATTTGTAAGTGTTATGGAAATAGAGTCCTTATCCTCAAGACCCGCTGTGTTAAAGCCTGTAACACCCTCCATAAGATTTACGGCTGTGCCGCAGTTTGTTGTAAAGCTGCTGTTTGCAAGCTCAAGCCTGATGGCAGTAGTAGGAACCTCTGTGCCGCTGTAGCTAAAGAAGCTTACATTGACATCAACATTACCAACTATGCCATTTACGGCTCCGTCACTGCAATACTGCCACATCTGATAGGTTGATGGGATATTCCTTCCGCTTGGGAGGGCTTCTCCCACCTTATATCTTACAGTGCCGCCATATTTGGCAGGCCATCTTGCAAGCCATATTTTGTATTTTGCACATAATGAATCAAAATTATATCGACCTGTTAAGTCATCACCATTTCCATATATCATAGGAGTATAGCCGGCAGCCTGAACCATATCGCAGAAGGTTGAGGCAATGGAATTCATCTTTGCTTTTGAAAGTCCTGCCGTATATGTACGGTATCCGCTAGAGGTTTCCCAGTCAAAGACAACAGGAAAGGTAATCTTATAGTCCTTTATCAGTCCAAGTATAAGTGATGCCTCCTCCCTTGCCTCCTGCTCGGATAAAGCCTGAGAGAAAAAGTAAACTCCGACAGGAATACCGGCTGACAATGCACCTTCAATATTTTCCCTGAATGCAGAATCCTCATAAAGAGAGCCGTCATTACCTATTGAACGTCCGGCAGCTTTTATAATAACATATTCAATGCCGTCATTTTTCACTTTATTCCAGTCAATTTTTCCTCTGTCTGTCTGCCAGTGGGATATATCTATGCCTGTGACAATCTTGGCTGTTTCGCTGACCTTTGGAGGTTCAACAGGCTTTTGGGTCGTCTGCTCAGATGGCTTTTTATCGGGAGCCTTAGTTGTCGGCTCAGGCGTTTCCTTCTCAGCAGCCATCTGCTTTCTGGCTTCCTCCTGCGGCTCTTCAGCTTCCTTTTGGGCTACAGTGCTTATCTCCTCAAGAGGAATAGTCTCAGGAACCTTTTGGGTTGTGGTAGGAGGCTCCGTAGGTGCTTCTGTAGTCGGCTCCTCAGTAGTAGTCTCCTGTTCTGTGGTAGTTTCCTCTGTGGTAATCTCCTGCGTAGTTTTTGCTTCAGCAGTTATTTCTTCGGTAGTAGTTGATTCCCGTACAACAGCAGGTGTTGTGCTGGCAGTTGCGTCCGTATCGGAGGTAGTTATCTTAATGATAATTATACCTGTTACAGATAAGGCAACTATACCGGTGATAGTGATTAAAACAGCAAGTACATTGTGCTCGCCGGTGTATATGGTTGAAAGCTTATCTTTGGTTTTTTGAAAAATCTTTTTTAAGTTTTCCATAATAAGTTATACTTCCCTTCTGAAAAATAAAAAATATTAATTAGAGTATAACACAATAAGGATTAAATATCGACAGTTTTCTTTAATATTTTATGATGTAATTTTTGGAATTAATTTGAGAGATAAATGGTTGCATAAAAAAAAAATAATTGCAAAAATGGAAAATAAAGTTTATAATAAAGTCAAAAGTCACAAATTGTACATTAAGATAAAATATGTTTAAGTAAAAAATACTAAAGATGAAAAGTGTGAATTATTAAAAATATTCTAAAGAAGGAGAAAGGAACTATGATGAGGAGAAAAGGTAAATTATTATTTTTGGTGACAGTTTTTATCGTAACATTAATGTGTATGAATTTATGTGCATACGCAGAGGAAAATAAAAAACTGTCGGAGATGACTGAAGAGGAGTGTATTAGATTTTTAGAGTCTAAAGGAACTAAAATTCCTGAAGAATATATTGACTATATTAATCTAGGCTCTACAATTAAGGAAATGATTATATATATTGAAGCACATCCGGAGGCAGAGCATATATATAATTATACGGCAAAGGATGAATTGTTTACAAGTGTACGTGAAACTGTATTAAAATATTATGATATAAAGCTTGAGAGTGACAGCTTTATATCATCATATAGTACTGTATCATTATCAGCATTACAATATAGCAAGTCATTATATTCTTGGAATGAAAGCTTTAGAAGTTATAATTGCTATGGCTTTGCAATTAATCAAATTGAGATAATTAATCCGGGATATAAGATAGGTGTTGAATATGATGCAAATACAGTGAATTTAATGTCGATAGATAGAATGGCTGATTTAGTAGTATCAGATTTACATAAATTAGGATATACTAATACTTCTTACGGACGAACACGTCCTTCATATCAGTCAGGCTACAAGGTTATAGCCCTTAGAAAAAGTTCAGATGATTTTCATTTTATGGCGGAAACCAGTTCGAATGTTTGGAGGCATAAGCCGGGATTATCAGTTGTACTACAATATAATTATACCTCACCAGAGTCAGGTAAGTGGACAAACGAAGGTATAGGCAGATATGGAGTACAGGGTGGTGATGTTGAATATACAGGCGACATAATGTATATAAAATATAAATTAAAATAGGAGGTATTTAATATGAGAAAGCAAAAAAGATTATTGGTAAGTTTATTGGCAGTAACTATTTTAAGCAGCTTAGTAATTATGTCAGGATGTGGTACAGAGGAGGAAAAAACAAAGACAAAAACGTCATCTGTCGGAGATGAGGCAGTAAATTCCATAAAGGAAAGCAAGCTTGAAAATTATCAAGTGAATATAAAAAATAAGTATGTTCACGAGACAAGTTCATTTGGTTTTTCACTTAAATTTGAAGTGACGCTTGATGATATGGAACCTTCATATGAGGCATATGTATGCAATGATATGAGTTCGTTAGTAGATAAAAAGGTTCAAGAGGAAAATGCTGAAAGCTATAATGATATTATAGAAAAAAATCCGAATTATTCTGATGAGGAGATTAACGAGGCATGGAATTCAGTTTATAAGACAATTTATTATATGAATGTATCATATGCAGCAGGTAAAAGTGTAGAAATTGAGTGGGTACCATATGCTACAGAGGATAATGCGTCAAAATTTTCTTCAGAGGAAGAGTATCTTAAGACAGGAAATATGTATCTTGTACTTAAGGAAAAGGAAAATATAATTGGTTTCATGGTATTTGAATTTCCTGTAGGAACCAGTGGAGAGAATAATGCAGTGTCATATGAAGAAGTAAACGTACTTGAGGCAGTAGCTTTCGAAAAGATAGACGGAAAATATCAGGATATAAGCCTTGAGTATGTAAAATCAAGGGTAGATAATATATTGGAAAACAGATAATAATATTTTTAACATATCCAAACACCAGACAGGGCGGACACCTCCAAATTTACTATTTGTGAGGTGTCCGTTTTGTTTTTTGTCTAATCAATTCTGCCACATATTTTTATGATATCAAACGCTGCTTATTTTACATCTCCAAAACTTGAAATATGCCGCATTTTGTTTTATACTATAACAATATAATAAACAGAAAGGGCATGGCAATATGAAATTCACAAAAATGCACGGCTGTGGCAACGATTATATATATGTAAACTGCTTTGAAGAAACAGTAGAAAATCCGGGTGAAACTGCCATAAAATTAAGCGATGTACACTTTGGCATAGGCTCTGACGGGCTGATACTGATAAGACCGTCTGAGGTGGCGGATTTTCGTATGTCGATGTATAACGCTGACGGCTCAGAGGGAAAAATGTGCGGCAACGGAATAAGGTGCGTGGCAAAATACGTATACGATTTTGGTCTTACAGATAAAACCGTTATTACTATAGAGACACTTTCAGGAATAAAGACGCTTAAGCTTTTTGTAAAGGATAAAAAGGTGCAGAGCGTAAGGGTGGACATGGGAAAGGCAATGATTAAAAAAGAAGATATACCTGCCATATATGAGGGAAAGGACATTATAGTAAACGAGCCGGTTAATATAGACGGCAGCCAATACAAAATAACATGCGTTTCAATGGGAAATCCCCACTGCATTACCTTTGTTGACGATGTAAAAGCCATAGAAATAGAAAAGATAGGGCCAAAGCTTGAAAAACATAATATGTTTCCTGACAGGGTAAACACAGAGTTTATACATGTGATTGACAGAAATCACATAGATATGAGAGTGTGGGAGAGAGGCTCAGGAGAAACGCTTGCCTGCGGTACGGGAGCATGTGCAAGTGTAGCTGCATGTGTTTTGAACGGACTTACGGACAGAAGGGTTACGGTACATCTTTTAGGAGGAGATTTGGACATAGAATACATAGAGGATGGAACTGTATATATGACAGGACCGGCTGCCATAGTATGTACCGGTGAAATCGACTGCAATAACGGAATTGTTTATTAGTTATTTTGAAAGGATGTTAAAATATGAAAAAGTTAGAAAATCTGCTTGAAAAGTTAAAATATAAAGTAATCTGTGGGAATACTGATATAGAGACAGGAAATCTGACGATGGATTCACGCAAGGTATCGGCAGGTGACATATTTGTATGTATACATGGTGCAAAATTTGACGGACATAAATTTATCTGTGATGCGATAAAAAGCGGAGCTAAGGCTGTGATAACAGAGCAGGATATTGATTTGGAGGATGTCTTTGAAAAGCTTAATGAGGCTTCCGATAAAGATAAGGATTATCCGGTTACAATCATAAGGGTTGAAGACACAAAGTATGCCCTTGCATGTATGTCGGCAGCTTATTTTGACTATCCGGCAGAAAAGCTTAAAACCATAGGAATTACCGGAACAAAGGGAAAGACCACCACCGCATATATGGTGTATGAGGTTTTGTGCAGGGCAGGAATAAAAACAGGACTTATAGGCACCATAGAAACTATAATAGGAGATGAGCATATACCGTCAGTAAATACAACTCCCGAATCATACACGGTACAGGAAGCCTTTGCAAAAATGGTTAATTCAGGCATAGAAGCTGTGGTTATGGAGGTTTCATCACAGGGGCTTATGCTGCACAGAGTATCAGGCTTTACCTTTGACTATGGAATATTTACAAATCTCGGAAAAGACCATATAGGAGAAAACGAGCATAAGGACTTTGAGGATTATATGCACTGTAAATCACTTTTGTTTAAGCAGTGCAGGCATGGCATAATAAATACAGATGACAGATATGCAAGGAATATGACAGACGGTGCAGAATGTGACATAGAAACCTTTGGCATAAATGAGGAAGCCGACCTTAGAGCTGAAAACATAAAGCTTTATAAGGAGCCGGGAATTTTGGGAATATCATACGACCTTGCGGTAAAGGGTGATAAAAAATATCCCATTAAAATAGACATTCCGGGAAAATTCAATGTATACAATTCATTGACAGCCATAGCAATATGCAGACATTTTGTTAATGATATGAAGCTTATAGGAAGGGTACTGTCAAACATAAAGGTGAGAGGCAGGGCAGAGCCGGTTTACGTGTCAGATGATTTTACGGTAATGATAGATTATGCACATAATGCTATGAGCCTGGAAAGTCTGCTTCTATCCCTAAAGGAGTACAATCCGAAAAGGATAGTTACGGTTTTCGGCTGCGGAGGAAACAGAGACAGAAACCGCCGCTTTGAGATGGGTGAGGTGTCCTCAAGGCTGGCAGATTTCACTGTGGTAACATCCGATAATCCAAGAAATGAAAAGCCTGAAAGCATACTGGAGGACATAGTGACAGGAGTAAAGAGGGCAGACGGAAAGTATATTGCCATTATTGACAGGCAGGAGGCAATAAGCTATGCAGTAACACATGCTTTAGAGGGAGATATAATAGTCATAGCAGGAAAGGGGCATGAGGACTACCAGATTATCGGAGATACAAAGTATCATATGGACGACAGAGAGCTTGTGGAAAACGCAAAAAGGCAGTTACCGGGATTAATTAAAAATATATAGAAAGGACACAGGACATATGTGTGGATTTAGCGGATTTATAGGAGAGACAGAGGGTGACGGGGAGAGACGAAGGAGCATACTTAAGAAAATGATGGATAAAATTGCCCACAGAGGCCCGGACTCAGAGGGTATGTTTGTGGACGACAAGGTTGCTTTAGGCTTCAGAAGACTTAGCATTATAGACCTTGACAATGGCTCGCAGCCTATGTTTAACGAAACAGGTGATGTGGTGATTGTGTTTAACGGAGAGATATACAATCACCTTGATATAAGAAAGGAGCTTATCGAAAAGGGTCATGTCTTTGCAAACAATGCAGACACAGAGGCTATTATTCACGGCTATGAGGAGTATGGTGTGGATATTCTCTATAAGCTTAGGGGAATGTTTGCATTTGTCATATATGATATGAAAAAGGATTTGGTATTTGCGGCAAGAGATTATTTTGGAATAAAGCCCTTTTATTATTCCATTCAGGATAAAAACCTTATTTTTTCATCAGAAATAAAAGGCATACTGGAGTTTCCAAATGTAAAAAGACAGCTGAACGAGGAGGCGTTAGAGCAGTATCTTTCCTTCCAGTATTCCGTACTTCCCGAGACATTCTTTAAGGGCATATATAAGCTTCCGGCAGGCCACTATATGATGTACAGTGAGGGAAAGCTTAAGCTTGCAAGATATTTTAATCCTCTTATGGAGCCGGAAAAGGAAGCTGATAAGCCTCTTAACGATACTATAGGCGAGATTGAAAATATAGTTCATGAGACGGTGAACGCACATATGATAGCCGATGTGGAGGTTGGCTCGCTTCTTTCAAGCGGTGTTGATTCAAGCTATGTAGTTTCGGAGTTTCCGGGAAACAAGACCTTTACGGTAGGCTTTCTTGATAAGAACAGCAAATACAATGAAATAGGCTATGCAGAAGGGCTTACAAAGGAGCTTGGCAAAGAAAATTACAGCAAAAATATATCGGGTGATGAATACTTTGATGTTATTCCAAAGGTTATGTACTACATGGACGAGCCTTTAGCTGACCCGGCATGTATAGCACTTTACTTTGTGGATAAGCTGGCAGGTGAGCAGCTAAAGGTTGTACTTTCAGGGGAGGGAGCAGATGAATTTTTCGGAGGCTATAATATTTACCATGAGCCTATATCACTTAAGGGCTATCAGAGAATACCAAAGTTTATCAGAAAGGCTCTGGCATCAGTTGCAAAAAAGCTTCCAAATTTTAAGGGGAGAAACTTTATAATAAGAGGAAGCAAGCCGGTTGAGGAGCGTTTTATCGGCAATGCCAATCTTTTTTCGGTTGAGGAGAGAGAAAAGCTTCTAAAAACGAAGCTTACACACCTAAAGCCGTCGGAGCTTGTAAAGCCCTTTTATGACCAGTGCAAGGGCTTAAATGATATTGCAAAAATGCAGTATATAGACATAAATTTCTGGCTTCAGGGGGATATCCTTTTAAAGGCAGATAAGATGAGCATGGCTCATTCACTGGAATCAAGAGTACCGTTCCTTGACATAAATGTGTTTGATTATGCAAAAAAAATACCTGTAGCTTACAGATGCAATGACAAGGCTACAAAATACGCATTCCGCATAGCGGCGAAGAAGCATCTGCCGGAGGCGACAGCCAACAAGAAAAAGCTTGGCTTTCCTGTGCCTATAAGAGTATGGCTTAAGGAGGAAAAGTACTTTAATAAGGTAAAGGAAGCATTTACAAGTGAAACGGCAGAGAAATATTTTGATGTTTCAAGGCTTACAGAACTTTTAAATGACCACAGGTCAGGAAAAGAGGACAACAGCAGAAAGATATGGACAATATATGTTTTCCTCGTTTGGCACAGGGTATATATAGAGTCAGAAAGCGTGGAAATACCCGCATAACAGGAGAATAAATTTTGCTATGGATGTAAGGATAATATATAATGAATAATATTTCTACAAGGATTTATGCCGCAAAGGTGACGGAGCTGGAAAATGAAGCTATGTACAATATGGCGTACAATAAGGTTACGGACGAGAGAAGAAAAAAGACAGACAGCCTTCGCATTAAACGAGACAGACAGCTTTCACTTGGGGCAGAGCTTTTGCTAATACATGGGCTTCGGCAGTGTGGGATAGAGCTTAAGGAAATAAAATATCATTATGGGATAAATGGTAAACCATATCTGATTGGCAGCAAGGATATTTATTTTAATTTGTCCCATTCTAATGAGGCTGTCATATGTGCGGTTTCCTTGCAGGAGGTTGGCTGTGACATTGAGAGAGTTTCAGATATTAGTTTTACAGCCGCAGGAAAATTTTTTTGTGAAACAGAATATGAGATGATTGCATCGCAGAAAACAAAAGAAGAAAAACAGAATATGTTTTTTCGCCTGTGGACTTTAAAGGAAAGCTTTATAAAGCTGACAGGAAAAGGAATGGGCATGTCAATGAAATCCTTTAGCATTAAATTTGACACAGACAAAGTTTTGTTAAATCAGAAATATTTTGATGAAAAATGCTATGCTTGTGAGCTTGATTTGTGGAAGGATTACAGATGTGCCGTCTGTGGATTTGATGAGGACATTGGCGTGAGAGGAAGGATACCCTTTGAAATATTAAATTTATATGATATACTTAATACTGATTGAGGCGAAAGCTTCATATAAGCCGTAGGCTTGGCAGGGAAAACAGAAGATACATCAGTCAGAATGAAAGCAGGAATGTATCATAAAAGAAAAAAGAGGTTAAGTATTTTACTATGAAAAATAAATTTATTAAGATATTGAGTATTGTCACCGGAGCAGCAGCCGTATTTATGATGTCCGGCTGGTCCTTCTTTGAAATAATGGTTCACTGTAAAAAGAAAAACAGGCTGACTAAAAAGAAATGGTTTAGTCTTAATCATATTAAGATTAACCATCCAAGACATAAATTTGAAAAGGAATATGAGGAAGGCAAGGAATGGTGCAGAAATCAAAGTATGCAGGACTGCTATGTCAAGAGTGACGATGGCCTGCTGCTTCACGGACTTTACCTGCCGGCAGAGAATGCAAGGAGATTTGTTTTGTTATGTCATGGCTACAAGGGCAGCGGCTTTGGAGATTTCGCATATATTGCAAAATTTCTGCATGAAAATAATTGTAATCTGCTTTTTATCGACGAGAGATGCTGCGGTGAGAGCGAGGGAGAATTTATTACATTTGGAGCAAAAGAGCAGAATGATGTAAGAAAATGGGCATATTTTATTGATAAGAGAAACAAAAATAAGCTTCCGATATACCTTTATGGAGAGTCTATGGGTGCGGCGGCAGTTATTATGGCGTCAGGAGGAGCATTGCCAAAGGAGGTAAGAGGGATTATAGCAGACTGTGGCTTTAGCTCAATGAAAAGACAGCTTAAGGACATTGCAGCCAACTGGTTTCATCTTAAAAGGGTGGGCTTATTGCTGTTCAGGGTAGATTTGTTCTGCCGGCTTTTAGGTGGCTTTGCAATGAAGGAGGCAGACACCACAGATGCAATGAAGACAAATAAAAGGCCGGTTTTATTTTTTCACGGTGAAAAGGATACATATGTAGTACCGGAAAATTCGAAATATAATTATTCCCTGTGCGAGGCTCCAAAGGAAATCGTGATTGTGCCGGAGGCGAGGCATCTTTGCAGTGCGTATGAAAATTCAGAGCTTTATAGGGAAAAGCTTTTGAAGTTTTTTGCAAAGTATGATTAGGAATGAAAGTAATTAACACAGTTTAACGGACTGCCGCACTAAGACAGCTTAGTGCAGCAGTCTTTTTTTGCAAATTTTTCAACTTTTCTGCAAGTCTTGGTCAATTTTGGATAAAATGTATGATAAGTCCTCTAGGGGGTAGAAATCAAAAATAAATTATGTTAAGTTCTTACGGAAAGGAAAAGGAGGTAACCAATGAAAGAATATTATCCTTTAACAGCAGCACAGAAAATGCACTACAACTGGATTAAGAAATACAAGACCCAGCAGGTGTCGGGAGTAAGCGTAGTGGCATCCTTAAAATCACCGCTTGATTTCGGTCTTTTAAAGAAATGTATTCAGTTGGAATTTGAGCGTTACGGCTGTATGAGAATACGCTTTACAAGGCCTGATGAAAAGGGAGAGATAAAGCAGTATATTGTAAAAAATGAAACAAGAGATATACCTGTAAAGGATTTGTCAGGCATGACTATGGCAGAGGCAGATAATCTTATGCAGCAGTGGGCATATAAAACCTTTGATGGAGATGATATTCCATTGTGCGATATAGCTATGGTAAGGCTTCCGGAGGGTTATAACGGCTTTTTCGTACATATGGACCACAGGCTCATTGATTCCTGCGGACTTGTGGTAATGATAAATGACCTGATGGAGCTTTACACACACTACAGGTTTAAATCAGAGTACCCGAAGGACTTAGCGGACTTTGAGGAGGTACTTAAAAAGGATATAAGCAAGTCCTGCAATGAGAAACGATTTGCAAAGGATAAGAAGTTTTGGGAGGATATGCTGGACAATTTGGGAGAGCCCCTTTATTCCGATATACAGGGACCGTCAGTTTTGGAGAAATCAAGAAAGCTGCATGAAAACAGCAGCTTAAGGTCAGCAGATATAGAGATGAAAAATCTGTTTGTAGAGGTGGCAGATTACTGCTTAGAGCCTGAGCCTACGAGAAACCTGATAGATTTTTGCATGAACCATCAGCTTTCCATGACAAACCTTCTGCTTTTGGGGATAAGAACATATTTATCAAAGGTAAATGGTGGGCAGGAGGATATTACCATTCAGAATTTTATTTCAAGGCGATCTACCCATGACGAGTGGACATCAGGCGGAAGCAGGACAATTATGTTTCCGTGCAGAACGGTTATTCCGGAGGAGACGGAATTTTTAGCGGCAGCCTATGAAATCCAGAATGTACAGAATAAAATATATATGCACAGCAATTATGACCCTGCACTGATTGAGGAGGAGATAAGAAAGCGTTATAATACGCCGGAAAATACGGTTTATGAAAGCTGCTATCTCACATACCAGCCAATGCCGGTAAAAATGGACAATCCACATCTTAAGGATATTAAGCAGCATTCCAAATGGTTTGCAAACGGTGCGGCGACAAAGAAAATGTATTTAACCGTTTCCCACACGGAAAACGGAGGAATGAATTTCTCCTATCATTACCAGACAGCCCACCTGAATAAGCATGATATGGAGCTTTTATATTACTATATGATGCGTATTCTTTTTAAGGGAATTGCAGAGCCGGATATGAGTATAGGAGAAATTATAAAGCAGGTATAAGGAAAATATAAAATTATCAGAATAAATTATTTTTGGAGGAAAAAAGTATGACACAGGAAATGCAGTTTAAGGAGATAATAGCCCGGTATTGTCAGGTAAAGCCTGAGGAGATGACAAATGATATGAGGTTTAGAGAGGATTTAGGCTTCACCTCCCTTGACTTTATGTCATTTCTGGGAGAGCTGGAGGACACCTTTGATGTAGATCTGGAGGAAGAAGATGTGGTAGGAGTTCTTACAATAGCAGAGGCACTTGAGCTTCTGGAAAGACTGCAGCAGGAAGCATAAATAAAAAGGTGTTTAGAGCTGTAAGTAAATGTAAATCAGTTAAAATGCAAAGAGATTTACATAAAGCAGCTTAATTTAATAAGTGCTTAAAAATGCACGGAAATGAGGATATATATGGATAAGCTTATCAGAGATATATTAGAGGAAAGCAAGAGGAATTATTCGGAAATAAAGGCAGTAAAATGGCTGCAAAAAAAGGAAATTTTAGAGAGAAGCTATAAGGAGCTTATGGAAAATGTTGAAGCTGTAAGAAAGGGACTGCTTGCAGAGGGCTTTAAGGGCAAGCATATATCACTTATAGGGGCAAGCTCTGTAGAATGGATAGAAAGCTATCTTGGCATTGTTACGGGAAACGCTGTCGCAGTGCCTCTTGATGCAGGACTTCCGGCAGAGGATTTAATTGAGCTTATCAATCGTTCAGATTCAGAGGCACTTTTTTTAAGCCCAAAGAATATATCACTGTTAGACGGAATTTTAGCAGAGTGTCCGAGCCTTAAGAAAATATGGCTGCTTCAGGAGGAGGCGGAGGCATTAAATGAAAAGACATCATCGCTGTCATCGCTAAAGGAAGCTTCAAAAAATGCAGGTACCGACTCAGACAGACCTGCTCATTGTGATATTGCAACAATCATATATACATCAGGAACAACAGGAAAAAGCAAGGGAGTTATGCTGACACAGAATAATCTGGCAGCAAATGTAGAGGCAGTAAATTATAAGGCAGAGCCGGGAACGGTAATGCTAAGCGTTCTCCCTATTCATCATGCCTTCTGCCTTGTTATGGACTGGCTCAAGGGATTTTCACTTGGGGCAACCGTATGTATAAACGATTCTCTTTTACATATGGTAAAAAATATGGGTGTATTTAAGCCGGAGGTTATGCTTATGGTTCCGTTAATGGTAGAGACAATATACAAGAGGCTGTCCTCCGCAGGTCCCCTTATTCCGAAAAAGATTTTGGCAGCAAAGGTATTTGGCGGAAATCTTAAGATTATTTTTACCGGAGGCGCCCACCTTGACCCGTTTTATATTGATAAATTCTCTGAATACGGAATAGATGTTCTTGAGGGCTATGGAATGTCAGAGTGCTCGCCTGTAATCAGTTCCAATATGCCGAAGGACCACAAGGCAGGCTCCATTGGAAGACCCCTTTCAAATGTCGAGCTTTCATTTGAGAATGGAGAAATTCTTGTTAAGGGCAGCAGCGTGATGAAGGGCTACTACAAAATGCCGGAGGAAACAAAGGAAACCTTAAGGGATGGCTGGCTTCATACGGGAGATAAGGGATATTTAGATGAGGACGGCTTTCTTTTTATAAACGGCAGGGTAAAAAACCTGATAATACTTTCAAACGGAGAGAATATATCTCCGGAGGAAATAGAGAATAAGCTGGCTTTAGGCAAGCTGGTAGGGGAGGTTATTGTAACAGGTGAGAACAACGGACTTACCGCAAGGATTTATCCTGATCAGGATATCGTTCAGAGCAAGCATATGAGCGAAGAAAAAATCCGAACAGAGCTGCAGGCTTTTATTGATAAATACAATAAAAACCAGCCTACCTACCGTCAGATCACAGGGCTTATCATAAGGAAAAATCCGTTTATCAAAAGCTCCACAAAGAAGATTAAGAGGCAGGAAGCCCTCATTGACGAAGCTTAAGTTCCTTATGACATAAAGGGAAGCATGCCTGTTATAAAAGCCTGCGTAAGAATGTCAGCGATTACCTCTGCGGAAATGCGGAAATTGTCATTAGTCCATTTGTGAAGTACACCCAGTGTACTTCCGATGGTACAGGCAATCATATATGAAAGCTCGTCCTTGCTGTGTTGTGAGGGTGTAGTGTTTTTTGTGATTTCCGACACGTATCTGTGGAACATGGTCATAATTTTTTCAAAGAAGCTGTCTCCTCTGGGGCTTCTAAGAAGGTTTGCCAAAAAGGGATTTGTAATGATGTATTCGCAGACTGTCATAAAATATGATTTGCAGACATCCCTGTCATTCTTTGGATGAAAGCTTTCCATAATGGAGAAAATATCATTGATGGTCTTATCCTCAATGGCAGTTACAAGAGCCGGAATATTATCATAGTGGTTGTAGAAGGTGCTTCTCACAATTCCGGCTTTTTTTATTATGTCTGACACGGTTATCTTATCTATATCCTTTTCCTTAAGAATTAAAAAAAACGCATCATATATAGCCTCGTCAGCTACATAATACCTTTCGTCCTGTATTTCATTATTCATAGTACCTCTCCTTATATGTAACAGTTACAGCATAAACAATATATATACATTATAGCACAATTTTAAAAAAAATAAATGATATAATAAAGTGGTTATGTATAGTAAAAATGCCTTAAGCATACTATATATAAAGCATAACAGAAGCGGTATTTCCTATGGACAGCCAAAAAAAAGAAAACCTGCTGAATCTGGCATTGGATGCAACGCCGGAGGAGCGGGAAAAATCAATTAATTTATCAGTAGGCTATAACATTAATGATAAGATGTGGAATCTTATAGTAAAATACGTAAATAATCTTGACAGTGTGAGAGCCTTAGGGGCAGAGGCATATGAGCTTTTAAACAATTATGCCATACTTACGGTGCCAGAGGGGCTTGTAGACAGTGTGGCTGCACTGGATGAGATTATTTTTGTGGAAAAGCCCAAGCGGTTAAATTTTGCGGTGGTAAATGGCAGGAGAGCCTCGTGTATAGCCGGAGTACAGGAGGGAATAAACGGCTTATACGGAGAGGGCTGCATAGTGGCAGTTATAGACAGCGGTATAGATTATGCAAATGAGGTCTTTAGAAACAGAGACGGAACCACAAGGATAATAGGGCTGTTGGACCAGAGCGAGGGAGCTTACTATACGGAGGAGCAGATAAATGAGGCGTTGGAGTACGACAGTGCCGCTTCAAGGCAGCGGGTGGTAAAAAGCACTGACAGCTCAGGACACGGAACAGGAGTTGCCGCCATTGCGGCAGGCAATTTTGCATCGGATAAATCGGCTAATCTGGGCATAGCCACAAGAGCCTCCATACTTGCCGTAAAGCTGGGAGTTCCTCTGACGGACTCATTTCCGAGAACAAGCGAGCTTATGCAGGCAATAGATTTCTGCGTAAGATTTGCGGCGGAAAGAAAAATGCCTATAGTGATTAACCTAAGCTTTGGCAATACCTACGGCTCCCACGACGGAACCTCACTTCTTGAGACGTATATAGATGAGGTATCGGGAGTAGGCGTCAATACCATAGTGGCAGGTACGGGAAATGAGGGGGCAGCGGCAGGACATACCTCCGGACTGGTGGAAAGCAATACGACACAGACAATAGAGCTTTCAGTGGGAAGCTATGAGCCGTCCTTAAATGTCCAGCTATGGAAAAGCTATGTTGATATATTTGACATTGAAATTGTTACACCGTCAGGCAGAAGCATTGCAGTATCAGGAGAAAACGCAGGTACCTACAGATATGGAACGGATATGACCACGCTGCTTGTGTATTACGGCGAGCCGTCACCCTTCAGCCAGTATCAGGAAATTTATATTGATTTTATTCCCCGTGAATTTTATATTACGGAGGGCATATGGCAGATAAAGCTCTTTGGAAGAAGAATTGAATCAGGAGTATATGATTTGTGGCTTCCCTCCTATGCTAACTTAAATGGCAGCAGATTTATAAGGCCTACGCCGGAAACCACCCTTACCATTCCCTCAACAGCGAGAAAGATTATATCTGTGGGGGCTTATAATTCCTATAACGGCTCCTATGCTGATTTTTCAGGCAGGGGATTTGACAGAACAGGAGGCATTATAAAGCCGGAGATAGTGGCACCGGGAGTGGATATAGAAACTGCGGCAGTCGGAGGCGGTAGAATTACCGCAAGCGGAACCTCCTTTGCAACACCCTTTGTAAGCGGAGGGGCGGCACTTATGATGGAGTGGGGAATAATCAGGGGCAATGACCCTTATCTGTATGGTGAAAAGGTAAAGGCATATATGATAAGGTGGGCAAGGCAGCTTGCAGGGGAGAGCTCTCCGTCAAAAAAGACGGGCTGGGGGGCGTTTTGCATAAATTTATGATTATAAGGAACAATATCTTGACATAAGCTTATTTAAGCTTATTCTATGTTTATGCTGTAAATATCATCAAAGCTTATCCTTTTTTCAACAATCTGAAGCCTCCTGCACTCTATGTCAATTCGGGCAATCATGCCCGTGACCTTAATATACTCATCATTGGAAAAATAAACAACAGTAGCCATATCTCCGGGCTTTAGTACAGAGAGCATATTGTTAAGCTCCTCCTCCATATACTCAGAAAGCTCCACCTTTGGAACAACAATTTTTTCCACAGCAGCAAGCTCATCAGGCAGCCCTCTTAAAGCCGAAAAGGGGGCAAACTGCTTTGCCCTGTTCTCTATGGACATTTTTGGACGGCGGCTGTTATTTTTATGACTGTTATTATTCTCCACTTTTATGACCTCCAATCTGTCTGTTTCGCTCTATGGTTGTGGCATTCTTTTGAAAATTCATTCCCTTAAGAATAGCATTTTTTCCAAATTTATTTTTTATGTCAATTACAGCCTTTTGCATTTTCTTATTTTTTTCAAGCATTTTTGCATCGGAAAAAAGACTGTACTGACTGTATTCCTCAGGTATTACGTTATTTACGGTAATATAGATACGCCGTATAGGATAAAGCGGATTTACAATACGTTCATAAAGCTTGGCAATGGCAGGAATAATGACAATATCCGCATTTGTCTCGGTGTCAAGTGTAACAGTGCCTCTTGCATGCTCTGTATGGAGTGTATTGGAATAGCCTACCTGAAGGGTGATGGAGGAGGTAACTATATTTTTTTCAACCATATCAAGGCAGAGCAAATCCATCATTTCCTTAACTATAAGCTTTCCATCCTCAAAGCTGTAGTCGCACATAAGCACCTGACCACTGGAGAGACAATTTGTCTTTGAATTGTATGCCTTAATATCAGCTATGGTTACAGGCTCAATCCCCCACGCATGGTCAATCAAAAGCTCCGCATCCACGCCAAAAAGATGATATAAAAGGTTCTCATCAGCATGAGCTATGTCATACATAGTATATATTCCTGCTGCCGCAAGCCTGTCAGCCGTACCTTTGCCGACACGCCAAAAGTCAGTTAAGGGACGGTGCTGCCATAAGGTTCTTTTATACCCATCCTCGTCAAGATAGCCTATATAATTAGGAGAATGCTTTGCCGTAATATCTAAGGCAACCTTAGTCAGATACATATTTGTGCCTACGCCGCAGGAGGCATGTATGCCTGTCTCCCTGAAAATATCCGACATTATCCGTTCACCAAGCTCGCTTCCTGTCATCTGATATAGAAAAAGGTAATCGGACACGTCCATAAAGGCTTCGTCGATAGAGTATACGTGAATATCGTCCTTTGAGATATATTTTAGGTAAATGGAATATATTTTTGCTGAATATTCAAGATATAGCTGCATACGTGGCTCTGCCATAATGTAGGATATGTTTTTTGGTATCTCAAATACACGACATCGGTTTTTTATGCCTAATGCCTTCATGGCAGGAGTTATGGCAAGGCAAATAGTCTTGTCGCTCCTCTCCGGGTCGGCTACAACAAGATTTGTTGTCAGAGGGTCAAGCCCACGCTCCACACATTCAACAGAGGCGTAGAAGGACTTAAGGTCTATGCAGATATAGGTTTTTTCGGATTTCTTCATGTTGATTAAAGCCATTCAGCATTAAAATCCGGTTTATCAGGATTGTTTGCTTGCACACTCAATAGCATGTGCTATGGCATCCTTTTCAAATGGCTTTGTAAGAAATTCAGCAACGCCGTTTTTAACAGCCTCCATCATTTTATCCTTCTGACCGGCGGCAGTTATCATAACTACCTTTGCATCAGGGTCAAAGTCCCGAATAAGCTTGAGACATTCTATACCGTCCATTTTCGGCATCGTAATATCCATCGTTACGATATCAGGCTTAAGTTCCTGATATTTGCTGTAGCCTACCTCGCCGTTTTCAGCCTCATCTATAACTTCATGTCCACAGTCCTGTAAAATACCCCTTAGTATTTTTCTTGAAGTTCTGGAATCATCTACTATAAGTATTTTTGCCATAATAATCCTCCTACCTTACATTCTTTATAATAAATTCAAACTGCTTATCCTTGATAAATATTGGTATACTGCAGAGCAGACCGGAGATTTTAGCTGTACCGGAAACAAGCTGCGGCGGCATAAGCTCAAGAATTTCGCCCTTCTGGCTTAGTGCGGAAGCATACAATCCGTTGATGCAGTTTAAAAATTCTCCCGCTGCGTCAAGGGAGTCGTCATTTATATATGAAAACTGCTCCTGCCCAAATATGCTTGCAAGCTCCAGTAAGCCGCCATCTTTCTCAGCAAACGCCGATACAAATCCGTTTTCGCCCTCCACGTACTGTAAAGAAGCATTATGCAGAGTGACACCATCTAAAAGAGATGCCTTTCCTATATACACATGTCTGTCAATACATCTGATAATAGTTCTGATAGCGACACTTATTATATCCTGGTATTTTAGGGTTTCGGTGGTAAGGAAAAGAGGAATCACGACATCCGTGTCGTCTCTTTTTAATATTTCCATATCTGTTTTGCTAAAGCTGTTTTCTATCCGGAAGGCTTCAAGAATATTGTCAATCTCCCTTAGATTTATAAAGCCCTCGTTTACAAGTGCCTGAATAAAGGTCATAAATGTATTGCCTTGAGCCTTAAGAAGATTGTTTATCTGTGCCTCCGTCAGGTACCCCTTTTCTATGGCTATATCACCAAAACGTTTGTCCACAACTGATTGAAGCTGGTTGATTTCGTCTGCCTGTTCAATAGTCATCATCCCCTCAGCCACAGCAATAATTCCAAGCCTGACATGAACCTTGTCCAGTTTTCCGATAATTCCATTAAAATACTCATCAGTAAGCTTTCCGGACTTAATCAGATAGTTTCCTAATATGTATTCAACCATATAGTTTCTCCTTTCTACTGAATAACGATATTCTGTTTTTCACATTACTCATATTAATTTAATTATACATGTTTTTTGAAAAATAGCTATTAATTAATTGTTAAATTTTCAATGTTAGCGGAGACTGACGACATTATTTTTTATATAGGAAGTTCCTACAGGCAAGCCACAAGTTTGGCAAAGCCAAACTTGCAAGTGTCGGCTCTGCCGACACTTTTTTATACAGATAATGAAAAAATTAATACTTTATGCTATAATAGACCTGTACAGGCAAAGCAGATCATAAACATATTGTATAAGAAAGGAAGCAGGAGCAATGAAACCAATATTACTTATTCTTACAGGAGGAACAATAAGCTCCTTTGGTGACAGCGAAAACGTAAACAGAGATATAAATGTGGCGAAGGCAAAGAGGCTTATTATCGAAAAATTCAGAGGCTCGTTATCACCCTATAAGGATACAGAGTTTGAGGTAAAAAATATACTTGACACCTTAAGTGAAAATATGACCACAGCAATGTGGAATACTCTTGCGGAATACATAAAGACAGTGGATTTCGACAGCTATCAGGGGGTGATTATGACACATGGAACAGACACCCTTGCCTATACGTCATGCCTAATGTCGCTTATAATGTCAGACAAGGATATTCCTGTATGTATGGTAAGCAGTCAGCTTCCCCTTGATAATGAACAGGCAAACGGAAACAGGAATTTTGGCATGGCGGTAGAGCTTATAAGAAAGGGTATTCCGAAAGGCGTGTATGTGCCGTATGAAAATATGAATGGAAAAATGTACATTCATACAGGCTCCCATCTTATGCAGTGCGGAGATTATCTTGATGATTTTTTCAGCAGTGACGCCGTTTTGGTAAGTGAAGGAAAAGCAGAGGAATATATAAGTAATTTAAAAGAAAGCAGGAATGTGACAGGCAGCATAGGCTTTGGCAGTGTCATGGAAAGAATATCGGAAATTACAAGCTGCGTATTATATATAAAGCCATACGTAGGCATAGATTACAGTATGTACAAAATAGACAGCAAAATAAAGGCAGTTGTTCACGGACTTTATCATTCCTGCACAGCCTGTGTGGAGAGAAAGACTAAGGAGCAGGAATACACACAGGCATCTGTATTGTATCTGCTGGATAAGTGCAGGGAGCAGGGGATTCCCGTTATAGCAGAGCCTTGCCGCGAAAATGTTAATATGTATGTTTCGGGCAGCGACATGACAGAAGCGGGAGCCATACCGGTATATGGAATGACATCAGAGATGGTATATGTAAAAACCTTAATTGGCTGTGCCATGTGCTTAAAAAAGGACAGCCTTATTGAGTTTCTTAGAACAGATATATGCGGAGAAATAATATGGAAAACAAAATAAATACAGAAAACCTAAGACTTCCAAAGGAATTTGCAGACAGGATGAAGTCAATGTTAAAAGAGGAGTGGGAAGCATTTGAATACAGCTATCTGAATGACAGCTACAGGGCTCTTAGGATAAACAGGCTGAAAAAGGGAGTAATAAGGGAAAAGCACAGTGAGATACTGAAAAGAGCAGGCATAGACAATGCAGAAAGGGTAGAATGGGCTGACGACGGATATTATTATGGAAATACCGCTTATCCGGGAAAACACCCTTATCACGAGGCAGGACTTTATTATATACAGGAGCCGAGTGCAATGTCTGCCGCCTCACTCTTAAAGCCGTCGGCTGGGGATTTAGTATTGGATTTATGTGGGGCTCCGGGAGGAAAATCCACACAGCTTGCAGCGTACATGGAGCAGGAGGGATTGCTTATATCAAATGAAATACACCCTGTAAGATGTAAAATATTATCCCAGAATATAGAGCGTATGGGAATAGCCAACGCAATAGTGACAAATGAGGACAGCGGTACTCTGGCAAAGCATTTTCCTGAGTTTTTTGATAAAATACTGATAGACGCCCCATGCTCAGGTGAGGGAATGTTCAGAAAAAATCCACAGGCAATAGAGGAATGGAGCCTTGACAACGTGAGAATGTGTGCGGAAAGACAGGCGGAAATACTTGACGATGGAGCAGCCATGCTGAAAAAGGGCGGCTTAATGGTTTATTCCACCTGTACATTTTCTAAGGAGGAAAATGAGGAAGCCATAGAAGCCTTCATAAAAAGACACAAGGATTTTACCGTTGAAAAGCAGATAAGGCTGTTTCCACATAAACACAAGGGAGAAGGACATTTTGCGGCACTGCTTAAAAAAACCTCATGCTCCGGAAATATTCCCAAAGCAGAAAACTGCATTGAAAACTGTGAAGCGTTAAATTATATGAATTTAAAGGCTACCGCAAATAATAAGGACGCAAAAAATAAAAAAACCACAGATAGAAAGCCTGATAAAAAACAGCTTTCCACATTAAAGGAATTTATTTCAAAAACCCTGAGCAGTGATATGGAGGAATACATATTATCAGGCAATCTCATATTATTTGGAGAACAGCTGTATATGCTTCCAAAGGCATCTCCTAAGTTAAGCGGACTAAAGGTCTTAAGAGCCGGGCTTCACATAGGAGAATTTAAAAAGGACAGATTTGAGCCGGCACATGCCCTTGCATTGTTTTTGGGTAAGGAAGATGTGAAAAACAGCGAGGATATAAGCCTTTCAGACAATAGGTCAGAAAAATACCTAAGAGGGGAAACCATAGAAACAGACATATCGAAGGGCTGGTGTCTGGTTTGTATAGACGGATATTCCACAGGCTGGGGAAAGGCAGCGGGAGGACAGTTAAAAAACCATTATCCTAAAGGATTAAGAAAACAATTATATTATCCCATTGAAAGAGGATAATTCAAATGCGTAAGCAGTCATAAGCCACAGCAGACAGTATAACATAAAATGATGGGAAAATGGCTTAAAAATAAAATTAAACCTTTTCAAATTTCAAACTATAGTGTAAAATATGATAGTATATGTCATTAAACGACATCAATATATTTTGAAGGAGAGTATTATGCTAGAGGCGGTTGGGAATTTTTTCCATGACTTGATATGTGCAATCGGAGGGATATACCCTGAGAGCAATGCTGTAAGGGCGGCAATATTCACATTTTTAGGTATATTCACCTTCCATAAGCAGTTCTACTGGATACTTGGCTTTTTTTTTACAAGAAAATTTAAGCCTGCAAAGGAAAATCACAAATATGCCATATTGATTCCTGCAAGAAATGAGGAAGCAGTTGTAGGAAACCTTATAGACAGCATAAACAGGCAGGATTATCCTAAGGAGCTTGTAACCGTATTTGTAGTTGCAGACAACTGTACAGACAGCACTGCACAAGTTGCAAGAGAACACGGAGCCATATGCTATGAGAGATTTAATGATGCAGAGAGAACAAAGGGCTTTGCGTTAAAATTTCTCTTTGAAAATATAGAGAAGGATTACGGAATAGAAGCCTTTGAGGGATATTTTATATTCGATTCCGACAATCTGCTAAATAAAGACTACATAACGAGAATGAATGAAGCCTTTGACTCAGGGGAAAAGATAATCACCTCCTACAGAAATACTAAAAATTTTGATGAAAACTGGGTTGCATCCACATATGCACTCCATTGGCTCCGTTCCATAAGACAAAACCACAGGGCACGTTCCGTGCTGCATCTTGCCACAAATATACAGGGGACAGGCTTCCTGTTTGCAAATGAGCTTGTAAGGGACGGATGGCACTACACCTCGCTTACAGAGGACAGAGCCTTTACGGCAGACGCTGTAGCACATGGCTATCAGATATCCTACAATGATGCGGCGGTATTTTATGACGAGCAGCCTACAAGCATAAGGATTGCGTTAAGACAGAGAATAAGATGGGCAAAGGGACATCTGCTTGCGTTTGTTGAAAGCGGATGGCCGCTGTTTAAAAATATCTTTGTCGGAAACTGTTTTAAGGATAAAAGCGAAAAAGGAACAAAAAAAAGGATTACAAGGGAAGCGGTACTGGAGGGAATCCGCCACAGATTTGCCTCCTTTGACACTTTGGCACAGCTTATACCGAGATCCCTTATAAAAATGATTTTATGGCTTATAGTAACCGTATTTATATATTCATGCTATAAATATGCCAATGGCATGGAGGCGTATATGTTTAATCCCAATGGAAACTGGCTTGTAAAGGGATTAAATCATATTTTCGGAGATGTGTATATTACGGCATCGCCGGGAAAAAGAGCGTTTATATACAGCATGAGCCTTGCTGTGCTGTGGAATGCACTTGGCAAAATAGCATACGATATACAGCAGATGTTAATTGCAGTTTATGTGTTTATAGTGGAAAGAAAGCGTATAATAAAGATACCTCCTTTAAAAAAGGTGTTATATTGTATTACATGGCCGACCTTTGATATAATAGGAAGATGGGCAATGTATGTTGCATTGTTTAAGAAGGTAACATGGAAACCTATACCTCATACAAGCAAAGTAACCATAAACGATATAGAGAAAAAGTAGAGAGGTAACTGAAAGGATTTACATTGACATGGATGAAAAGACAACAGGTAAGCTTATAAAAATTAAAAAGTTTGCAGATAAATATTTATATGTGTTGATATTGGCATTTCCATTCATAGCTATTGATATTTTTATGAGGCTTATTGGAAGTGAGATAAACTATTTTCAGTGGAAGATGGTTATTCCAAACCTTTTGTTTAATGTAATGTGGATAGTGCTTGTGCTTGGTTTGGCTTTAAATGTAAACAGAGTCTTCGGAAAGGTTATTTACATTATATTTTTTGTGCTTTATTTCGTAATGTTTTTTGCAAATGGAGTATATTTCTACTATACAGGCCTGTTTTTTAATTTTAACCTTATAACTATGGCAAGTGAGGGAGGCTCCTATATATGGGACACTGTAGCAGGGGCAAAGCCTGTGGTTTATGTTATGTCGGCAGCAGTGCTTATTGTAGCGGTGGTGTCATTTAGAATGTTTCCTAAGGGAGAAAGAAAGGTAAGACCAAAGAGGCTTTTGATATTGTTTACAGGCTTTGTAATTGTGCATTTAATCACGCCTTTTCTGATGGGATATGCAAATAAGGAGCTTGAGTGGGACACATGGAGAAATCCCCACAATATATATGACAGCTTTAGTGATGTAAATAAAAGCATGAAAATCTGCGGCTTGTATGAATTTGTCTTCAGGGATTTTTATATGACCTTCCTTAAGCCGGAGGAGGAGGAAAATGAGGATGACCTGACCTTTTTGGAGGAGGTGTACAAAAATCCTTCTGCAGCAGAGAAAAACGATTACACAGGAATATTTGAGGGCAAAAATGTCATATTCCTGCAGCTTGAGGGAATGGACGGCTGGCTTTTAAACAGTGAGGATACGCCGAATTTGTACAGCCTTATGTCAAAATCTATGGTGTTTAACAATCATTATTCATATTACAATGGGGGCGGCTCAACCTTTAACTCAGAGCTTGCGGTAAATACAGGCTTCATAACTCCTGTTTCCTACACACGGAATGCCTATACCTTCAATAAAAATATGTTTGACAAATCCCTTGCAAATATATTTAAGGATATGGGCTACAGCGTAAATGCCTTTCATATGAATACAAGAGAATATTATTCAAGGGGAATAAACTACGATAATTGGGGCTATGACCATTATTATGGCTTATTGGATGAAAATAAATATGACGACTTATCATACGAGCTTGACAGGGAGCTTGTTTTAAATGAAAGCTTTTATAACAGAATGTTTAAGAAAGAGGGACCGTTTCTTCATTATATTATAACATACACACCCCACACTCCGTTTACTACCCGGAAGGGCATGGGAAAGCTTTTGGCGGAAAACATATATGGGAAGAATGCTGAGATACCGGACCTTACAGAGGAGGAGAGTGCAAGGATGTATGCAGGAGAAACCGACTATATGGTGGGACTGCTTATGGAGGCACTTGAGGAGAATGAGCTTTACGACAATACAGTTATTATAGCCTACGCAGACCACTATCTGTACACCTTGAATGATAAGACTATTCTCGACAAATATAAAAATACGGACGATAACCTTATAAACAAGACGCCGTTTTTTATTTGGAGCAGTGATTTTGAAAGGGCTTCCTATATAGAAAAGGTAAATTCACAGATAGATATACTGCCTACAGTGCTTAATCTTTTTGGCGTTGAATACACTCCTGAATATTATATAGGCAGGGATATTCTTGATAAATCCTACAGAGGCTACGTATTTTTCAGCGATTATTCATGGTACGACGGAAACGCATATGTGGAAGGCGGAGAGGTGACAAATGGAGCAGTCATTGAGCAAAAAACATTGGAGGAGATGAATACCCTTATAAATGACCTTGTAAGAAAAAATGATATGACCTTAAAGTATGATTATTTCAGACGTATATACAGGGATACGGAAAAAAGCACAAAGGAGGAGGATTCATCAGACACAGAGGAGGAGTCTGCCTCAGAAAGTACAGATAATCAACAGATTAGTCAATAGATGAAAATACAGGAATTGCTTCTGTATAAAATTGGGGGAACAGTTATGTCAACTTTGGTGATAAACAAAATATTATATGCTGAGATAAGTATAATAGGTATTGTTTTTACAGCCATACTTTTGAAAAAAAGCATACCAAAGCAGGGAATTAAGGCAGCCTCAAGGCAGCTTAAGGTGTTTATAGCCATGCTTTTTAGCCTTATTATAATATTTGTACTTGATGGCATTACATGGTATATAGACGGTATGTCATTTAAAGGAATAAAGGAGATATACAGTATATGTCTGTTGTTTTATTTTTCCATAAATCCTATGCTTGGGTTTTTGTGGAACATATATGTAAACGTAAAAATACACACAAATATTAACAGGCTGAAAAAGTATATAAAATTATATATGGTGCCGTTTGCCGTAAATGCTGTATTATGTGTCTCATCTCCATTTACAGGCTGGATATTTAAAATTGATGAAAACGGTACATATACAAGAGGGGTTTTGTACCCTGTAAATGTAGCAGTGTCCTTTGTATATTATATATTGTCCGTGCTTACACTGATAAATCATATGAAAAAGAACGAGAGATACAGGACAAACAAGGAGTTTGTTTATCTTGCGTTCTTTCCGGTGGCACCTCTTGTAGGCTCAGTTCTGCAAAATCTTATATACGGTATTTCAGTTGTATATATATGCGTGCTTATATCGTTTTTGATTATATTTATAAATGTTCAGAATGAGCAGATTTATACTGATTCAGGAACAGGGCTTAGAAATAAAAGCTTTTTGAGTGTTTTCTTTAATGACAGGCTTATGAGCCTGAAAAGAAACAATGTTATAGGAGTTGTTCTTCTGGATTTGGACTACTTTAAGACGCTGAACGATACATATGGACATACTGCGGGAGATGAGGCGTTAAAGGACGTAGCACATATTCTCAATAAGGTTTTTGACACAAACGCAGACTGTTTATGCAGGTTTGGCGGCGATGAATTTGTGGTGCTTATGGTGAGAAGCTCGGAGGAGGATATAAAAAGGGATATAGAAAGACTAAAGCTTGAAATGAGGAGCTTTAACGAAAGAGGAGAGCGGCAGTATAAGCTTTATTTCAGCGTAGGCTATGGCATGGGCAGAGGAGATGAAAGCATTGAAAGCATTACTCTTGATGGTCTTTTAAAAACAGCAGATGCCAATATGTATGCAGATAAAAAAATAAATCATGAGTCAGGCAGTTGCAATATATAGAAAAATGTTATAATATGGTTGGGTGTCATATAGGACAATCTAAAGAAAGGGAGCAGAAAAATGACAAAAATAAGAACACGCTACGCACCAAGTCCGACAGGGAGAATGCATGTAGGAAATTTAAGAACAGCACTTTATGAGTACTTAATTGCAAAGCATGAGGGCGGAGATTTTATACTTAGAATAGAGGATACGGACCGGGAACGGTTTGTTGAGGGAGCTACCGGGATTATATACAGAACCCTTGAGGGAACAGGTCTTATACATGACGAGGGGCCGGATAAGGACAAGGGCTATGGACCTTACGTTCAGAGCGAGCGACAGGCTACAGGCATGTATCTTGAGTATGCAAGGAAGCTTATTGATAAGGGAGAGGCATATTACTGCTTCTGCGACAAGGAAAGGCTGGATAGCCTTAGGGTAGAGGTGGCCGGCAAGGAAATATGTATGTATGACAAGCACTGTCTGTCTCTCTCAAGGGAGGAGACAGAGGCAAATCTGGCAGCAGGAAAGCCGTATGTCATAAGGCAGAATATACCGAATGAGGGAACGACCACCTTTATGGATGATATATATGGAGAGATAACAGTTGATAACAGCGAGCTTGACGATATGATACTTATAAAATCAGACGGTTTTCCAACCTACAATTTTGCAAATGTAGTTGACGACCACCTTATGGAGATTACACATGTGGTGCGTGGAAACGAATATATTTCCTCATCTCCTAAGTATCAGCGGCTCTACGATGCCTTTGGCTGGCAGTCGCCGGTATATGTACACCTTCCTCTTATTACAGATGAGACACATAAAAAGCTTTCAAAGAGAAGCGGTCACTCCTCATATGAGGATTTGCTTGAGCAGGGCTTTGTATCAGAGGCAATAGTAAACTTTATTGCACTGCTTGGCTGGAGCCCGTCAGACAACAGGGAGATTTTTTCCCTTGAGGAGCTTATAAGGGAGTTTGACTATCATCACGTAAACAAGGCGCCTGCCGTATTTGACATGGTAAAGCTAAGGTGGATGAACGGCGAATATATAAAGGCTATGGACAATGAAAGGTTCTACAGCATGGCAATGCCGTACTATAAAGAGGTTATAAAAAACGAGGGTCTTGATGCAAAGAAAATACTTGATTTAGTAAAGACAAGAATAGAGGTATTTCCTGATATTAAGGACCATATAGACTTCTTTGAAAGCCTGCCTGATTATGATATAGCAATGTACACACATAAAAAGATGAAGACAAATCCGGAGATTTCACTTGAGGTTCTTAGGGAAATGCTTCCTATACTTGAGGACACGGAGGATTTTAGTCTTAATAATCTTCATGATGTGTGCATGAAATATATAGAAAATAAAGGCATAAAAAACGGGACAGGTCTTTGGCCTATCCGTACTGCAGTATCGGGAAAACAGATGACGCCGGGCGGTGCATTTGAGATAATGGAAATATTAGGCAGGGATGAAACTGTACGCAGAATAAAAATCGGAATAGAAAAGCTGTCCTAAAAGGTTTTATATATGGAAATAAATGATGCACAAAGAGAGGCGATAAGCTTCCATAAAGGGAGCTGTATGGTGCTTGCAGGTCCAGGCAGCGGCAAAACTACTGTTATAACCTACAGAACCAGAGAGCTTATAGAAAGGTACGGGGTTAATCCCTCCAATATACTTGTTATTACCTTTACTAAGGCAGCGGCGGCGGAAATGAGAGACAGATTTAACAGGCTTACGGAAAAGCAGAATTATCCTGTTACCTTTGGAACATTTCATGCCGTCTATTTTAAGATACTTAAGTACGCTTATAACTACAGGGCGGAAAATATCCTAAGGGAGGAAGCAAAGTACGGAATAATAAGGGAAATTGCGGAGGATATGAAGCTTGAGACAGAGGATGAGACAGAGCTTATAAGCGGGATAATAAGCGAGATAAGCTTAGTGAAAAGTGAAATGCTTTCACTGGAGCATTATTTTTCAAAAAACTGCGGTGAGGATGTTTTTAAGAGGATATACAGAAGATACAACGATAAGCTTGTGGCAGAAAATAAGATAGACTTTGACGATATGCTTGTTATGTGCTATGAGCTGTTTACAGAAAGACCTGACATACTTGCATTATGGCAGGAAAAATATAAATACATTCTGATTGACGAGTTTCAGGATATAAACAGGGTACAGTATGAGGTTATAAGGATGTTAGCAAGGCCGGAAAATAATCTTTTTATTGTCGGGGATGATGACCAGTCCATATACAGCTTTAGAGGTGCAAGGCCTGATATAATGCTGAATTTTCCAAAGGATTACAGGGAAGCAAGGCAGATAGTATTAGCTGTTAATTACCGCTCGGATAAGGAGATAGTGGAAAAGGCAGGCAGGCTTATAGGATGTAATGAGCGTAGATTTCCAAAGAAAATAAGGACGGCAGACGCCTTTACTGAAAAGGAAAAGGATAAATCATATGCTCTGTGCAATAATCATTCAGTGACGGTGAAAGAATTTAAAAATCATATGGAGGAATGTACAAATATTTTACATACTATAGACAATCATGTAAAGGAGGGCGGCAGCCTTAGTGACATAGCAGTTTTATACAGGACAAACACCATTCCCGGAGCTTTGGTGGAAAAGCTGATGGAATACAACGTTCCCTTTAGAATGAAGGATGCATTGCCAAACATATATGACCATTTTATAGCGAAAAATATATTGTCCTACATAAGAATAGCACAGGGCGGCAGGGACAGAAGCGATTTTTTGCAGATAATAAACAGGCCTAAGAGATATATAAGCAGACAGGTATTTGATAAGCCTGTGGTAAATTTTAATGATGTGAAGGCTGCCTATGTCGACAAGGATTACGTGCTTGACAGACTTTTTAAGCTTGAATATGACCTTAAGCTTTTAGGAAAAATGAGCCCCTACGCTGCAATAAATTATATAAGGCACGGTATAGGCTACGAGGATTATCTTGCTGAATATGCTGACTACAGAAGAATAAAGGCGGAGGAGCTGTTTGATATACTTGATGAGCTTACAGAAGCATCGAAGGCATATAAGACCTATGACGAATGGCTTAAGCATATTGAGGAATACGGAAATGAGCTTAAAAATCAGGCAAAAAAAAGGTGGGAGATGAAGGACTGCGTAGAGCTTTCCACTATGCACGGTGCAAAGGGCTTAGAGTATGATACGGTTATTATAATGGATGCAAACGAGGGCATATCTCCCCATAAAAAGTCTGTTCTTAAGGCTGATATAGAGGAGGAGCGGCGAATGTTTTACGTGGCCATGACAAGGGCAAAGAGAAGACTATATATTTTCCACTGTAAGGAAAGGTATGGGAAGGAGCTTGGGGTATCAAGATTTGTAAAGGAGCTTTCAGGCTTATAAAGGTAAGCTTTGGTTAATATTTATATGTAAAAATGCTTTTTAGAGGCTTAATAACAGGAGGTTATAAAGATGACAGACAAAATAAATGAAAATGATGATGAAATGTATGTTACATTATCCCTTGACGACGGAACAGAGGCTGAATGTGTTGTGGTTACAATACTTGAGGCAGGAGGAAGGGATTATATTGTGCTTCTTCCGATGGAGGGCGAGGAAGCAGAGGAGGGTGAGGTATTCATCTACAGATATGGGGAGGATGACGATGGAAACCCAAGCCTTTCCAATATAGAGGAGGATGAGGAGTATGAAATTGCGGCGGATGCCTTTGATGAGTGGCTTGACGAGCAGGAGTATGACGAGCTTGTGGACGAGGATTTTGACGAGTATGAGTAGCTGTCAGTGAAGCGATAGCTGAGGCATAGGCTACAGGATTTATGTATGCCTGCATCTTAGGAGGCTTTTTTTCAGGGGTCTGTATAAGAGAACGGTAAGTATCACATTAAATACTCCATGACCGATATTAAAGGCTATGCCTGTTGCAAATACTGCTATGGCAGACGGAAGGGTAAGAGATTCTCCAAGATAGGATATGGTAAGCGTATCAGTTATAATACTAAATAAAATGGCACTTAAAAAGCCATACAGGGAAAAGGCTGCAAGCTCCGCAAGGCCTTTTTCTTTTTTTGCATGGCAGGGCGGCTTAAGGAAATCATCGGCACTGATTGGAGTGCTGTCTGTATAAGGCATACTTTTAAATAAATGACCGATAATACCTGCGATAAAGCCCACCATACCCCATCCGGTCATCTGAAAAAGTGTCCACGCCCCCTGTCCAAGCATCATATTTGAGATAAGGGCACAGAGAGAGCCGGCAACATATCCGTAAAGACCTCCGTATGCTGAGCCTGTTATAATAACAAGCACCGTAACAGGCTGGATTTGAGGTATAAAGCTGAAAATAACCCTGCCAAATGAGGCTCCGGCACATATAACCACCAAAGGAAGAAAATCCCTTACGGCAGGCCTTTTTAACTCAAATACGGCTAAAAAGGCTATGTTAATTATGATATTTACAATTATAAATATGGCAAGCATATGCTCCATTATCTTAAATCCTTTCTTACGCTTCTGAAAAGGGAGGTAGTATAAAAGCTGTTGTTTTTAAGTATTTTATGACACTCATCAGAAGCAATGATTTTTCCGTTATACATCACGCCGCAGTGGGTTGCATTTTCGCTTACAAACTCAAGGTCATGTGATACCATTATAATGGTGGTGCCTTCTTCTAAAAGCTCTTTAAAATAAGCGGAAAGCTTCTTTTTGAAGATAGAGTCCATGCCGTTAGTCGGCTCGTCAAGGAGCAGTATAGGGCGTTTTTGCATATGTAAAAGCAGTATTGCGGCAGCCTGAAGCTCACCGCCGCTTATTTCCGAAGCACTTTGCATAAGCAGATTGCCAAGAGGCATAAATAACGGATTTGAACGGAATAATTCGGAAAAAGCCCTGCATTTCTCAGCGGAAAACCTGTATTTATGTATAAGCTTAAGATATTCATCAAATAGCCTTTCCTCAGTAAACATATACAAAGGGTTTTGAGGAAGATATGCAGCGTTTGTAAAAGGATAGCAGTCATGGATAATACCCTTGATTTTCCCTCTGTATGGAGCTCTGTAGCCTGTCATAATTGATAAAAGGGTACTTTTACCGGAGCCGTTTCCACCGATAATGGCATAAATGGAGTTGCAAGGAATATGAATATTTAAGCCCTTAAGAATATCCCTGTCATTTTTATCATATTTAAAATAAATATTTTTGCCATAAATTGGTCCGTTTGATTTTTCTGTATTCTTCTTAAAGATGTTAAAGCCTTTAGAAGCTTTCATATTTGATTTTGTATTGTCCAACCTGTGAACTTTGGTTTTTTCAATATAGCTGTCCAAAAATTCCTGTGGAATGTTCATTTTTTTAAAGTCTGCAACAGAATAGGGATAGGAGCAAAGGGAGCTGTCAAAGCTTACGGCGGCTCTTATAAGAGGCGGCAGCATGCACATATATTCTTTGTTCTCATTTACAATATAGCTGACAAAACTGTCGGCAGAAAGAAATTCCTTTACGGAACCCTTATCCATAAACCATACCTTAGACGCATACGGCAAAATGTCAGAAAGCTCATGCTCACATATGATAATGGTAAGTCCCAGCTCATCGTGAAGCCGTTTAACCATATTTATAAAAAATGTAGAGGATATAGGGTCAAGCTGTGACAAGGGCTCGTCAAAAATAAGAATATCAGGCTCCATCATCATAACAGAGGCAAGATTGATAAGCTGCTTCTGACCGCCGGAAAGAGAGGCACATTCCATTTCCGTTAATTCCTCTATGCCTAAAAAGGCAGTGACTTCACTTAGACGCTGATTTATTTCGGAGGTTGAAAGCCCCATATTTTCACAGCCAAATATAAGCTCATCAAATACTCTTTCCATAACAAGCTGGCTGTCCGGCTGCTGAAATACATAGCCTGTTTTTTCATCAGGCACACGGGCGGAAATATGTCCCTCTAATTTTCCGGCAGGCATAAGAGAGGCTTTTATTATTCTTAAAAGAGAGGTTTTACCGCCCCCCGACGGTCCGCACAAAAGTATAAAATCCCCCTCAAAGGCCTTAAGGCTTATGTTTTTAAATACAGGCTCATCGCTTACTGATTTGTCATAGGTAAAGCTTAAATTTTCCATTGATAAAATTTCCATAGTATCTCCTTATATACGTTATAAAAAACAGGTGCAAGTATTAACGGTATAATAAACGGTCTGAAAAAAACGGCTAAAATAAAAAACAACGCTGATATAATAATAAAAACCACATCTTCAGTACAAATGCTGTATCTTTTATAAAGCTTGCGGTGTTTTAAGCCATATCCTCTGGCAGTCATTGAGTCCGCTGTAAGAACTGCATCATAAAGCATTACATTTATAAGAGTGTTAAATGTTACGGCAGCATTTTTAATTGTTAAGCCGCCCATATCAAGAGTATATAAGGCTTGCCTTATATTGTCAAGCTTTCGTTTAAACCGGTTTGTAAAGCTAAAGCACATGGATATTATAAGTCCCGTAACCGGAAAACGCCTGCCGATAAGATAATTTATTCTGCCTGTATCCATAGAATGGTTAAAAACCTTAAACCACATAAGCAGACAGGAAATCATTACTCCGGTATATATGCCGTAAAAAAGTGCATCGAGAGTAAGGGGAGTGTCATTTACATATAGGAAAACATTTTCTCCCGAATGATTAAAGCAGCAGTTAAAAGCACCTGTTATTACAGTAAGCATGATATAGCAGGCCAAAGCCTTAACATATGCCTTTATACCCTCAATATATATGGAACAGAGGCTAAAGGATATAAAGGCATATATTAAAATAAAATTATAATCACACATAAATATCATAATAATCACAAGGGTAAAATAAAAAAGGAGAGTGGCAGGGTGAAAATCGGAAAAATGGTTTTCGTATTTATTCATTGTCTGCACCCTCCTTTTTGTAATAATATTTTTATACCATAAGCCGTAATTTGACTTAGGTAAATTTATAGCTTTTGAACCCTAAAAAGCACTAATAAGTGTCAGTAAGCGAGTCAACATATCCGAATAATATGCTGTCACCGTCTGATAATGAATATCCTCCGCAGCCCACATTGGGGTACACATTATTTACACTGTACTTCCAGCCGCTGTAGCGGCCGCATTGCTTTTCATAAAGTCCGTTAATGCCTCCTACATACACACTGCCCTTGCTGCCGGTATAGCCAAGTGATATGCAGTTGTCGTCTGCTGCCGTCTTTAGTGCGGTAAATACGCTGTCACCATCTCTTACTGCGACATAGGTGTCCAGTATAACGCCGTCTTCAGGAAGAACGGCATTTGTTGAAAGGTCAGGGCTATTAACCACCTTACTGCAGGTTACGGTAATATGTACCATAATGTACGGTGCAGTAGTTTTAGCTTCATCAGTCTGTTCCCTGACGGTAAGGCTTTCATTAGGAATAGTCTCTTTAGAAATAGTTTCATTAGAAATAGTTTCTTCAGAGGCTGTTTCTTCGGAGTACGAAGATAAAGCCTTAGTCGATATTGCTTCAGCCGATACCGTTTCAGATGAAACAGAAGCATTTGCAGGTACAGAAGCAGTATTGTTTTCTGTCATATTCTTGGTGTCTGATATATTATGACTGTCTGTTTCAGCCTGATTGAATGAAACTGATGTACTTGTATTTTCATTGCCGGTACTATCCGGCTTGGTATCTGAACCGGCTTCAAAATCAGGGACTGTGGCAGAAGTCTCATCAGCCTCTGTTCTGCTTAGCAGTGACTCAAGGACACTTGAACGCTCAAGAGCCTCATTTTCTATTTTTGAATTATGTTCTTCAACTGTTTCTATATTGCAGCCGCAGCCTACGGGTATGGGTATAATAAAAAGCAGTAAAAGCAATATATAAGCAGGTAAGCATTTTTTATTAAGCATGTTTTTTATTTAATCCTAAATATACTGTGCCTGACAATAACAAAATTGCAGCCACAACAAAAATCCGTGAAACATCACCTGTAGGCGGAACCTCCTGCGGTTTATCATCAGTGGTTGTTACCTCAGAAGCTGAAGCAGTGGTTTCTAAGCTGCCTGTGGTTTCAGCCGGCTTAACAGTCGTCGTCTCGGAAGGCTCCTCAGTGTCCGTATCATTTACTACGGCGAGTGTGTCAATTCCGTTTAAAGCACGATAGTATGCCAAAAGTCCGATAAGTGCATCAGGGGTTGAGTAAGAATAATCAGCTCCGATGGCACCTGTTGTGTAGTCGATTACTGCTTCATAGACGCCGTCAATATCCTGACTCTTAAAGGAAGCCATACCGCCAAAGGCCTTTGCGGCATTGTCTAAATCGTTATTTTCAGAAAAAGCCTTAACCGCTAAAGCAGTAGAGCTTGGATTAGGACTTCCGTAAGAAACAATTTCACCTTTATCGGAAAATTGTGTGGCTGACCATGCTATAGCAGCATCTACCTTTTCCTTAACATCATTGTCAGTGTCATAAAGTGATTTTAAAACACACAGGCACTGTCCGTTATTGTCAACAGATACGCCCCAGTAATCAATACCGGAATTACCGCTTTCATCTGTAGTATAGCTGTCAAGAACGGCATTAACAGCCTTTTCCGTGATTTTTTCAGGCTCCTTAAAGGCTTCCTTATTGAAATTCACGGCACTTACAACATACTGCTGTAAATATGGATTTACTTCTACGGTCTCATCTAAATAAGCCTCCTCCAAAGCACTGTTAAAGTTATATCCGTTAAAATCCGAAGAATTTTCACCGGTCTCGTTTAAAAAGGCAATTATATAAGGATAATTGTTTGAAAGTGCCACATTGCCGGACCGGTCCTCATATGTAGCGGAAATCGGATTATCCTTATCATCAATCATAGCCTTTATAAAATTTAAAAGCTCATCAGTTACGGTTTCGTCAGAATAGCCTGACTTAAGAATCAATGTGTAATTTTTAATATCATTGCTATCAAGGACTGCTTCTTCGTCAGAAATTTTATTTTTGATATAATCACACATTGCTTTGGCAGTAGCATCAAGCTCTGCCTTTACCTCCTCCTTAGTCTGCTTATCGGCTGTGCTTTCCTCTGCCGCTGCAGTAAGTGTGAGGCATGAAAAAATCAGCATTACTGATAATGCTGTAGAGATAAATCTCCTTAGTATTCTCCTGTTCATATATCCTCCTTATCATTTCTCACCAAATGATTTCGTTTTATAGTTTGCGATAAGACAGATATCCTGACTTTTAGCTTCAGGCCTACCGCTCCGCCTTCCCGGAAAAACCTGAAAATTTTTCCAGTGGCTGTGGAGTTTCGTATCTAATTACAGTAGAGTGAGCTGTTATGGATTTTCACCATATTCCCTCACGGCAGTGGGCGTGCCGTGTGCAGTTTTACCTGCAGTCAAATCGTATATGTATTATAAAGTCATAAGGGGGAAAAGTCAAATGTAACAGGCATAAATATATTAATATATAGGTATATAAATTTAAAATATAAAATTTTTATAAAAATAAAAACATTGATTATTAAAAAAAAAGGAGTATAATTAAATTATTGAAAATTCGGTAGAAAAAACTAATACAAGGAGATGCATTAATGAAAAACAGTAAACAGAAAACAAAGGTAAGAAAGCTGAGCATAAGAACTAAAATTCTTATTGCAGCGGCAATTTCAATAGTTGTTGTAGTCCTTTTTGTGGCGATTGGAATTTATTCCCGCACTAAGGAGGACCTTATTCAAATGGGAAAGGATCAGGCAGAGGTATCTGCAAATGTGGCAATGTATGAGCTTGACGGAAGCGTGATTTACAAAATACATGGAGGAAATAAGCATTTGCCGGAATATGAGGAGTATCTTGGGATGCTGAGAGGAATAAAGCAGAGCTGTAACGTAAAATATATGTACACATTGTATACGGACGGTAAGACAGTTTACTATGGAATAGATACTGACGAGACGGAAAATCATTCAGATATAGGAGATATATTTCCTGAATCATATGAAACCTTAAAGGGCGTGTTTGAAGGAAAAACATATATAAGCGACTCCATCCAGAGTGAAGACGGTGACGAGCTTATATCGGTATATGTGCCTTTATATGACGGAGATAAGGTTGTAGCTGCTTTGGGCAGTGACTTTGACGCATCAAAAATAGTAGAGAGAATGAGCGGTCTTAGAAACAGAATACTGTTAATAGGCGGAATAGGACTTGTCGCCGGCATAATCATAATGAGCTGTTTAATTACAAAAATAGTTAAGCATCTTAATGTGGTTAATAATAAGCTTTACGATATTGTACATAACGAGGGAGACCTTACAAGAACCCTTGACATACATACGGGAGATGAGATGGAGCTTATATCGGGCAATGTAAATGATTTGCTTAAGTATATAAGGGAGATAATGCTTAACATATCGGAAAGCTCGGGAAAAATCAGCACATCTGCCGAAAAGATGGTTGCGGATATGTCAAGTGCAAGAGGCAATGTAGAGGATGTATCAGCCACTATGGAGGAAATGAGTGCAGGCATGGAGGAGACAAGTGCCTCACTTAATCAGATAAATGAATCTGTAGACCTTATGTATACAAAGGTAAAGGAAATGTATTCAAACTCATCAAGGACAAACAAGGAGACAGAGGATATACAGCAAAAGGCAAGAAATATATTTGTAAACGCAAGCGACGAGCAGAAAAGGGCAAGCCTTATGTCAAAGGAGATGGCTGCCGCAGTCAATGAAAAGATACAGAAATCAAAATCGGTGGAGGAGATAAATCTTCTTACCGCAAACATTATAGAAATCACAGAGCAGACAAATCTTTTGGCACTTAACGCAAACATAGAGGCGGCAAGGGCAGGAGAGGCAGGAAAAGGCTTTGCGGTAGTGGCAGGAGAGATAGGAAATCTTGCGAACAATTCGGCGGAAGCAGCCATTAGGATACAGACTGTAAGTGCAGAGGTTATAGCTGCAGTACAGGGCTTGGCGGAAGAGGCCGATAAGATGATTAGGTTTATTGATGAAACTGCTATGGAAGGCTATCGCAGCCTTTTGGTTACAAGCGAGGATTACCGCAAGGATGTGGAAAATATCCATACAGTTATGACCTCCTTTGCAGATGCGGCAACAGAGCTTGAGCATGCGGCAGACAATATAAAGGAAATGGTGCAGTCTGTTGATATAGCTGTCGAGGAAAGCACAAAGGGAATAGTTAATGTGTCTGAGACTGTATCAGAGCTTACGGAGACCATTACGGATATTGAAAAAGAGGCGGAGGCAAATAATGATATTTCCGCACAGCTTGGCAATGAGGTAGGCAAGTTTAAGCTGGAATAAAAATTTTTGCAAGCAAAAAAACAGTTGACTTTAGCTATTTGAGGAAATATACTATCTTTGTTAATAATTTAGCATACGTGCAGGAGGAACATTTAAGTGGCTACAACTAATGCCGGAAACAGCCGGAGCAGGGATGAAAAACCAAAATTTAAATCAGACAGACCTCATGGAGAGAGGAAGGAATTTAAGAATTACAAAGGAAAAGGAAGCTACAACAAGGAAGGCAGAGAAAACAGGGAAGATAAGGGAAAAGGCGATTTTAAGGGAAAGCCTGATTTTAACAGGTCAAAGAGCGGATATAACAGAAGCTTTGACAGGAATGCCGGATTTGGAAAGGATAAGGACGAGGAGGATAAGCCGGTAAGACGTCCTAAGCAGACAAGGACAGATAAGCAAAAGGAGCAGCAGCCGGATAAGATAGAAATTATCAATCGTCTTGAGAAGGAAAAAAAGGCTATGAAAAAAAAGCGGGAGGAGAAAAAGGATAGGCCCGTAAAGCATCAGGCAAGACCTAAGAGAAGCGGAAATGTTGACTGGACCAGAGAATACGAAAATGATTCATATGATGATGATGATTTAGATATGTATTTTAGGTAAGCTTGGAAAAGGGGAGACTGCACATGGAAGAAAAGCTTATAATACAGGCAAAGGAAGGAAGAAAGCATTCATATGCACCATATTCCCGGTATTTTGTAGGTGCAGCGGTGGAAGACGAAAAGGGAAGGATATACACAGGCTGCAACATAGAAAACGGTTCTTATGGAGCAACTATGTGTGCAGAGCGTACAGCAATATTTAAAGCGGTAAGTGACGGTGCAAAAAGTATAAAAAAAATTGCCATAACGGCAGAGGAAACCATGCCATATCCCTGCGGCTTATGCAGACAGGTTATGAGTGAGTTTTGCGACAGCGATACAACGGTGATAATGGAATGTGATGGAAAGGTAGAAATACATAGCTTTGGAGAGCTTATGCCATATGGATTTAAGCTGTAAAAATGTATAAAATTAATAAAAACAGTTCATTATATATTACATAAAAAATATATAATGGAGGAAGCTGTAAATGTCATTAATTGGAAAAGAAATAGGGGATTTTAAAGCATGGGCTTTTGTCAACAATGATTTTAAGGAAATATCAAAGAAGGATATTGTTGCACAATGGTCTGTGTTTTTCTTTTACCCTGCGGATTTTACTTTTGTCTGTCCGACGGAGCTTGAGGATCTGGCAAACAAGTATGAGGATTTTAAAAAGATAAACTGCGAGATATACAGTATATCCTGCGATACTCATTTTGTACACAAGGCATGGCATGATGCGTCAGACACAATAAAGAAAATAAAGTATCCTATGCTTGCAGACCCGACAGGAACAATAACAAGAGATTTTCAGGTAATGATAGAGGCTGACGGCATGGCGGAGAGAGGAAGCTTTATAATAAATCCTGAGGGAAAAATAGTGGCATATGAGGTAATAGCCGGAAACGTAGGAAGAAATGCAGATGAGCTGTACAGACGTGTCTTGGCATCACAGTTTGTTGCAGAGCATGGAGATGAGGTATGCCCTGCAAAATGGCAGCCGGGCGAAAAGACATTAAAGCCAAGCCTTGATCTTGTAGGTCTTATATAGCTTTGGAGGTTAGTGCTTATGAGCAGGGCAGACACGGAAAAGCTGTATGATGTGATTATAGTAGGAGCGGGACCGGCAGGCTTGTCTGCTGCCATTTATGCAGCAAGAGCAAAGTACAGAGTGCTGGTGCTGGAAAAGGAAAAGATAGGCGGACAGATAACGATAACCTCCGAGATAGTAAATTATCCGGGAGTAGAGAGGTCTGACGGTGAAAGACTTACATCCGCAATGAGGGTACAGGCAGAAAATTTTGGAGCAGAGTTTTCCATAGAAGAAGTAACAGAGATGGAGCTTTATGGAGATGTAAAATACATTCATACCAGGAATGAGAATTACAGGACGCTTGGTGTGGTTATAGCAGTGGGAGCAAATCCGAGAAGACTTGGCTTTCCGGGAGAAGAAGAATTTAAGGGCAGGGGAGTGGCGTATTGTGCTACCTGTGATGGAGAGTTCTTTACGGGGAAAGAAGTATTTGTTGTGGGAGGCGGCTTTGCGGCTGTAGAGGAAGGAATATTTTTAACAAAATATGCAAGAAAAATCACCATGATTGTTCGTGATGAGGATTTCACATGTGCCAAAGCTGTTGCAGAGCAGGTTAAGGCCTATGAGGAAACGGGACAGATAGAGGTAAAATTTCATACAGAGGTAGAGGAAGCAGGGGGAGACACAATTTTAAAGCATGCGGTATTTAGGGACAATTTGTCAGGCGAAAGCTGGGAATATAATCTTGATGAAGGGTTTGGAATGTTTATATTTGCAGGCTATGTCCCAAATACTAAATGGCTTAACAATCAGATAGAGCTTGATGATCAGGGCTATATAATTACTGATGTCAACAGGAAAACCAGCATAGACGGAGTTTATGGGGCAGGAGATGTCTGCATAAAAAATTTGAGACAGGTGGTAACAGCCGTAGCAGACGGTGCAACTGCAGCAACCTCCCTTGAAAAATATGTGTCATCAGTACATGAGAGACTTGGTATACCTGAGCTGGCAAGCGGCAATAAACAAAAGAAAAATTCTTCGGACGGCGAAATAAATGAAGGCGGTTTTATTTCAGCTGATATGAGTGAGAAGCTTAAGGAAATATTTGAAAAATTTTCTTCGACTGTAACAATAAGGGCGAACCTTGATAGCGGAAGCTTGTCAAGGGAGACAGAAGATTTTTTAAAGGAGCTTGAGGCTGTCACCGATAAGGTAAGGATAGAGCTTTACAGAGACAGTGACAATGCAGGAAACAGTTCATTGAACAGCGGTAAAGATGATAGCAATGCAGAAAACAGCTCATTGAGCAGCAGAGACGGTAACAATGAGAATATATCGTCTGCTCCGAAAAAATATATGCCGTCTATGGACATTTATGATGAAGATGGTGATTATACCGGCATAAGCTTTCATGGAGTACCGGGAGGCCATGAATTTAATTCCTTTATAATTGCACTGTACAATGTGGCGGGGGCAGGACAGACGGGTACAGATGAGGGCAGGAAAAAAATAGAAGATATAAGAGAAAATACAAATATTAAGATTATGGTATCTCTTTCATGCACAAAATGCCCTGAGGTAGTTATGGCAGCACAGCGTATAGCTTCGCTAAATAAAAATGTGCAGGCAGAAATGTTTGACTTAAGGCATTATCCTGATATAAAGGATAAGTATAATATAATGAGCGTGCCATGTATGATTGTAAATGATAGTAAGATTATATTTGGAAGAAAAAATATAGAAGAAATACTGGAGGAGCTGTAATTTAGAAACGAATAAAGGAAACGAAATAACGAAAACGAGATGGATAAAGGAAACGTAACAAAGGAAACAAAATAAATTAAAAAAATAGTGCATCATAAGGGACACAAAAAAAGGCTGTTGCACCGATAAAATGCTGTACGGGATATGGCATTTATTAAAGGAAAATGTTTCCATATCCTTGCAGACATCATTATCAGTACACAGCCTTAGATACTTCTTTATTGAAGTGAAATGAACATGAAGATTTATGTAAAATCAAGATGACCTGCTTCCAACCGGTCATTTTGATATTGTTTTTTGGCGGTACTGACTTTATGCGGACTATTGTAAGAATAAGGTCAGTGCCTTTTTGCTATGATAAGATAATAAAATAAATTTGTGTTTTTACGGTGAAAAAAATATAAACTGATTGTGAAAAATTTTCGCAAAAATAAGGAATAAGGGGAATAATTTTTAAAAAAATGCTTGCATATTATTTTTTTTGTGGTATACTAGTTGAGTATTAAGTAAGGCTTGTTGGTCAAGAGGTTAAGACGCCGCCCTGTCACGGCGGAATCAGGGGTTCGATTCCCCTACAAGCTGCTCAGAAAATTAGTGAAAATCAAGGGCTTTAGAAATTATTAAGGCATATTAATGTTTGTGAGGAAGAAGCAGCTAAAAGCTAAATGCCGCTTGAAGTATTATAATAGAGTTTATTTAAAATATTATGTATTTTCTAAAACCTTTATAATACCATCAATATCAGGTGTCATAAAATGTTTATTTCCAATTTCACATTTTTTTAAATAATTTTGACAATCAGATACAATTTTAGATTCATTTTTGGACAAAATTGTAATAATCATCTTATAAAACTCTCCGTCAATTCTGTATCTGTCAATATACTTGGTTTCTATAGGAAAAATTTTTATATAATGAATACCATGATGGTTTCCGTCTTTTGTATTTCCGGTAGGTGGTAATGGGAAATATTGGCTACTTGGTGTTCTAATTGAAATATTAGATCTTAAAGGAACAACAAATTTTCTAAGTAATCCCTTATATTCCAAATCCAAAATCAAAACACATGGTCTGCCAAATTCATTAAACATTATTTCTTCATCTACATGATTTTTCCTTATTAAATCATAAAAGCTTTGTTTTACTTTAACTAATTTCATTTGTATCTCCAATCATACAAATATACTCCCATATAAAACTATGGGAGTATACTTACAAGTGGATAATATTTTGACCGTCATCCTCGGTTGTACTTCACTTACAAGTGGATAATATTCTGACCGTCATCCTCGGTTGTACTTCACTTACAAGTGGATAATATTCTGACCGTCATCCTCGGTTGTACTTCACTTACCTAAATCAGAACATTTCTGTTCTTATAAAATATTATATACAATTTGACTTGCTCTTGCAACAAAAATTTTAAAAAATTTGCCATATGATTTTTGGGCAAGCTGTATAATTCTTATGGTAATTTATACTCTCAACTCTGGTATAAGTTTTTAATACATGCCTTTTACATTACAATATTTTTTAATCTTTTTTTGTAATGAAATTATGGGTTTATTGATAATTTGAAAGTTTTATAGTGTAACCGGTTGATGGTAAATTATACGTGTCAATAAATACGTATCCAAAGTAAGTATTTACTTCACAAAATTTTGATTCAACACAAATACCATCAGAATCATAAACATCCAGAATCATAAACATCATATTTAAAATATAATAATTGAGGAATGAAATAAGATTCAATATCATCTGAAATAGTTTTATCAATAGCAAATTCAGATATATTTAATGAAAAATATGAATGGTCATCACTATAAAAACGTAAATCAGTAATTTTAAATTCTATATCATTATAAGAATATTTTTCATTTAATCCTACAACTTCTTTAATTTTATATAAATTCATGTTACTACGTCCCACCTAAGAAGGAAGTTTAAGCATGGCATCATAAAACTTTATAGTATAATCATCAATTGGTAAAGAAACACAAATATTTCTATGTACAGTCGTATTATTATAATCTAAAGGTTCTGCCACAAATTCAATAGAATCAGTTTTAACACATATATTATTGGAATTATAAATATCATATGTATAATATAAAGAACAAGGTGATGTAAAGGATATGTCTATATCAAAATTAAATTGACAACTTGAATTAAGAAAATCTATATTCTCAAAATAATATTTAACAGCATCAATGGAAATTTCTAATTCTATATTTTTATCTATGTCTGTACGATTTTTAGAAGAAAATTTAAAACCTTCATACATCTTTCCTTCTATTCTTATTAAACGTGGATTGTTTTCAGAAGATTCAGAATACATAGTAGTAGGCATAGGAGTAGTAGGCATAGGGGTAGTAGCAATTTCAGAAGACGGTTCATTATTCTGAGTGACTATAGTTGTAGAAATGACTGGTGCGACTATAGTAGTTTCCTGTGCTTGAGGATTAGAAGTAATCTCATCTGTAGTAGGAGGAACTTCCTGTTCAGTTTCAGAGATTAATTCAGTAGTATTTTCTTGAGACCGTTTCAAGTTTTGTGTAAACTCAAAAACTGATATAAGATTTCGTA
>N._stephensi_703_cecum__coassemble_3_pt1 | contig 46502 bp, 48 predicted proteins | sample N__stephensi_703_cecum__metabat2_low_PE_004 | metagenome-assembled genome bin N | reverse complement strand
CGGCTCTGCCGACACTTGCAAGTTCGAAAAGTCTAAAGACTTAGCCAAACTTGTGGCTTGCCTGTAGAATTTTCCTATAATTTAAAAAGGCAGTGTTGGGATGTCGCAGTGCGGCATTCCTTTTTTTGATTTTTTATGTTGACAAAATATTCTAAATATATTAAACTATTCTAGTGTGCCGCACAGCGAGGTTATAAGCATATCCTGCGGATAGCACCAAAGCTGGCGAGTATTGTTCAATTTATTGAATATATAAGGAGGTGTACGGATGTACGCAGTTATAGCAACAGGTGGAAAGCAGTATAAGGTTTCAGAGGGTGATGTCATTAAGGTGGAAAAGCTTGATGTTCAGGCCGGTGAAACATATACCTTTGATAAGGTTCTTCTTGTAAGCGGCGATGATGTAAAGGTCGGAACTCCGACAGTTGCAGGTGCCACAGTAGAGGCTGATGTTATCGATACGGTAAAGGGTAAGAAGATTATCGTTTACAAGTATAAGAGAAAGACAGGCTATCACAAGAAAAACGGTCATAGACAGCAGTATACGGCAGTTAAGATTACAAAGATTAACGCTTAATTTATGATTACTGCAACATTTTTTAAGGATGCAAGGGGCATCTGGAGAGGTTTTTCCCTCATAGGACATGCAGGCTATGCAGAGTATGGAAGTGATATAGTATGTGCAAGTGTTTCGGCATTAGCCATAAACACGGTAAATTCTATAGAAGCTTTCACCGATGATAAAGCATTGGCAAAAGTTGAGGAGGAAACCGGATTGCTTACCTTTTCTTTTTCTGACAGTAATGTCAGTGAAAAGGGACAGTTGTTTATAGAATCGCTTATTCTTGGGCTAAAGGGAATTTGCGGGGAATATAACGATGATGACTATTTAAAGATATTATTTAAGGAGGTGTAACCTTATGTTAAATATGAACCTTCAGTTATTCGCTCATAAAAAGGGTGTTGGTTCTACAAAGAACGGCAGAGACTCAGAATCAAAGAGACTTGGTGCCAAGAGAGCTGACGGACAGTTTGTTAAGGCAGGTAACATTCTTTACAGACAGCGTGGCACAAAGATTCATCCGGGTACAAATGTAGGTATCGGTGGAGATGACACATTATACGCTTTAGTTGACGGTGTTGTCAGATTTGAGAGAAAGGGCAGAGACAAGAAGCAGGTTTCTATCTACCCGGTAGCTGAATAATTTACATTATTAGTTAAAAATTGCAGGCTTCAATCTTTTACAGGTTGGAGCCTATGTTTTTGTGAAAGGCTTGGTGTGGTATGTTTGCAGACAGTGCAAAAATATTTATAAAATCGGGAAAAGGCGGAGACGGACATGTAAGCTTCAGACGTGAGCTTTTCGTGGCGGCAGGAGGTCCTGACGGCGGCGACGGCGGTGACGGCGGCGATATTATTTTTGAGGTTGACAGAGGCTTAAATACCCTTACTGACTTCAGACACATAAGGAAATATACTGCAGGAGGCGGCGAGGAGGGCGGAAAGCAGAAATGTCACGGAAAAGACGGTGAGGATTTAATTATAAAGGTGCCTGAGGGTACGGTTATAAAGGAAGCCGAAAGCGGAAAAATCATAGCAGATATGTCAGGTAGCAATGTGCGTGAGGTTGTATTAAAGGGCGGCAGAGGCGGAAAGGGTAATTCCCATTATGCCACAGCTACAATGCAGGTGCCAAAGTACGCACAGCCGGGCAAGCCTTCAAAGGAGCTTTGGGTTACTCTTGAGCTTAAGGTTATAGCTGACGTAGGGCTTGTAGGCTTCCCTAATGTAGGTAAATCCACATTTCTTTCAAGGGTTACAAATGCCAGACCAAAGATAGCAAATTATCATTTTACCACCTTAAACCCTAATCTTGGCGTGGTGGACTTAGACGACCATAACGGCTTTGTTATTGCAGATATTCCCGGACTTATAGAGGGAGCCAGCGAGGGCGTTGGACTTGGACATGAATTTTTAAAGCATATAGAGCGTACAAAGCTTATTATCCATATGGTGGACGCCGCAGGTGTAGAGGGAAGAAACCCGCTGGAGGACATCAAAACTATCAATGATGAGCTTAAGGCTTATAATCCGGAGCTTTTAAAAAAGCCGCAGGTGATTGCCGCCAATAAGATGGATGCTGTCTACAATGAAAGCGACTCCTTTTTAGAAGCTATCCGCAATGAATTTGAGCAGGAGGGCATTAAGGTTTTCCCAATATCTGCCGTCAGCGGCAAGGGTGTAAGAGAGCTTTTATACGCCGTAAATGATATATTGAAAACAATGGACGATAAGCCTGTGGTTTTTGAAAGGGAATATTTCCCTGACGAATACTTAGACAATCCTGAGGATCCGTATACGGTGACAAAGGATGAGGAAACAGATGGTCTGTTTTATATAGAAGGTCCACGCATAGAAAAAATGCTTGGCTATACTAACCTTGAAGCTGAAAAGGGATTTATGTTCTTCCAGAAGTTTATGAAGGACAACGGTATTTTGGATGAGCTTGAGGCATTAGGCATAAAGGACGGAGATACTGTAAGGATATATGGACATGAGTTTGATTACTATAAATAACAAAGTGCCGTCCGGAGGCCGGCACTTGCAAGTTTGGCGGAGCCAAACTTGTGGGTTGACTGGAGGTAAAAAAGTGCCGTCCGTAGGTCGGCACTTGCAGGTTTGGCGGAGCCAAACTTGTGGGTTGACTGGAGGTAAAAAAGTGCCGTTTGGAAGCCGGTGCTTGCAAGTTTGGCAGAGCCAAACTTGTGGATTGATTGGAGGAAGCAAGCTTGGAGGAAGCCGAGCTTGTGGATTGACCAGTAGGAGGGTGAATTATTTTGAACAGTAAAAGACGTGCATATCTTAGGGGACAGGCTATGACAATGGATTGTATTCTTCATGTGGGAAAGTCCGGCGTGACGCCTGAAATAACGGAAGCAGTGAGGGAAGCCCTTGATGCAAGAGAGCTTATTAAGATTAATGTATTAAAAAACTGCCTTGACGATGTAAGATCTATTGCCTCAGTGCTTGGCGACAGAACCGGTTCGGAGGTTATTACCGTTATCGGAAGAAAAATCGTGTTATTCAGGCAGGCAAAAGAGAATTCAAGATATGAAGAATAGGATTGGTATTTTAGGAGGTACATTTAACCCTATCCACAATGGACATTTGACACTTGCATTAAGTGCATATGAGCAGTATAATTTGAATGAGGTGTGGATAATGGTATCACCTGCACCTCCACATAAAGCAAATTCAGATATTTTAGATATAGACAGACGCATTGACATGATAAAGCTGGCTATATGTGATTACAGTGACAGGCTTAAGTTTTCCGACTATGAGCTTAAGCGTGACGGCTATGTATATACTGCGGTAACACTTACCTTATTAAAGGAAGAATATCCTGACAACGAGTTTTATTTTATTATGGGCGGCGACTCCCTTAATGATATAGAAAAGTGGTATATGCCGCAGATTATTATGGAAAAGGCTGTTATTTTAGCTGCCATAAGAAATGACATGGATAAAGCAGCCATTATGAATAAGAGTTCATATTTGGAAAGTAAATTTGGAGCGGATATAAGACCTTTAAATACTGAAAGCATACCCATATCCTCTACAGCAATAAGGGAAAATATTAAAAACAATATTTCCGTCAGGGATATGCTGCCGGCTAAGGTAGAGGAATATATAAAGAATAACAGGTTATATATTTAAGGTCTGTTTTGTGTATTTATGCGGTGTATCAGCTTTGTATAGTATATCAACTTTGCAATAATAAGAAAGGCGTGGTTAATTATATGGATAAGGCCATAAGAAATGAATTTATGGAGATAAGAAGCAGGCTTAAGGATGAATTAAAGAAATCCCGATTTGAGCATACCTTAGGTGTGGAGTTTACAGCGGCTTCGCTTGCCATGAGGTATGGTGCTGATATTTACAAGGCACGTATGGCAGGTCTGCTTCATGATTGTGCAAAAAATGTTTCAGATGATAAGCAGCTTGAGCTGTGTAAAAAATACAAGCTGCCTGTAAGCGATACGGAAAAGAAGCTTTCCTATCTTCTTCATGCCAAGCTGGGAGCATATATTGCCAAAAAACAATATGGCATAAAGGATAAGGAAATTCTTAGTGCAATAGAATACCACACTACAGGAAAGCCTGATATGACTTTACTTGAAAAGATTGTATTTGTGGCAGATTACATTGAGCCGGGACGGGATAAGGCAATGCGTCTTGACGAAATAAGGGTGGAAGCCTTTTTGGATATAGATAATGCCATGCTTATGATTTTCGACGATACTATTTCATACATATTATCCTCAGACGGCATTATAGACAATACTACACTTGACGCATACAATTTCCTTAGAAATGAAATAGAGGAGAAACAGAAAGAAAGGAGGATGAGTCCGTGACATCCTTAGAAATGACAAAAATGGCAGTAGCAGCTCTCGAGGACAAAAAAGCAATAAATGTTAAGGTTATTGATATAAGTGAAATTTCTGTTATAGCGGATTATTTTATCATAGCCGGAGGAACAAACAAAAATCAGGTACAGGCCTTAAGTGACAATGTGTTTGAGGAGCTTGCCAAAGAGGGAATAGAGCCAAGACAGACAGAGGGCTATAACACTGCAAACTGGATACTTATGGATTATAATGATGTTATTATACATGTGTTTAATCAGGAGGACAGGCTGTTTTATGATTTAGAGAGAATATGGCGTGACGGAAAGGCTGTCGAGCTTCCTATTGAATAGCGTGTAATAAAAACAGCGTGTAATAAAAACAGCGTGTAATATAAAACAGCATGTAATATAAAATAGCGTGTAATATAAAATAGCGTGTAATATAAAATAGCATATAATATAATACAGCGTTTAATTATAACACAACATTTAATATAAATAAGGCTGCCGCATTAAAAGAAATCGTTTAATTGCAGCAGCTTTATTTTTTTAGTTAAAAATTTTAAAAGAAAATTTTTGGTTAAAAATACAACTAATCTGAAATATAAAATATAACTAATCAATCTGCCTGTACAAACCGATAACCTTACCTAAAATCTCACAATATGGCACAATAATCGGCTCCATAGTATCATTTTCCGGCTGGAGTCTGATATAATCCTCCTCCTTATAGAATGTCTTGACAGTAGCAGAGTCATCTACCAAAGCCACAACAATCTCTCCGTTTCTAACATCCTGACGTCTTTCAACGAGTATCATATCTCCGCTGAAAATACCTGCATTTATCATGCTTTCGCCTTTAACAACAAGCATAAAGCACTCGTTCTTTGGCATAAACTCAATAGGGATGGTAAAATAATTTTTGATATTTTCTACGGCAAGCAATGGCTGTCCTGCAGCAACCTCTCCTATAATAGGAACATTTGCAACCTCACGCCTTGTAAGATTAAAGTCATCGTCCAATATCTCTATGGCTCTTGGCTTGGTTGGATCTCTCCTGATATAACCGTTTTTCTCTAATGTCTCCAAATGAGCATGGACGGAAGAAGTAGACCTAAGACCTACCGCATCACAAATCTCACGGACAGAAGGCGGATAGCCTCTGTTTAAAATTTCTTTTTTCATATATTCCAGTATTTCCTGCTGTTTAGCAGTGATTTTTCCATTTGGCATATGATAACCACCTTTCTATAATTATTACATTTATAATACCATACATTTGTTCGGATTGCAAGTGTTTTTTCGAACAAATTTTCCGAACATAATTTCGCATTTTCTGTTGACAAACATTAGTTCGTGCGTTATAATTTGTATATAGAACAGTTGTTCTTGGAATTATTATGAAAGGGAGATGCTTTTATTATGAATAAAGGACCATTAAGCAGGAAACATATATATATTGCAGAATATAATACAGAATATAATGCAGAGGAAGTACAGATCAGAAGAAACAAAAGAAGCCTTGAGCTGAAAAGAAAAAGGCAGCTTACTCTTTTAAGAAGAAAGGTATTAGCTGCTCTTTCAGCCACCATTTTAGTAATTTCCTCAGTTATAATAATAAATACTGTCACAGCACAGGGTGATGAGATGGAGAAGGAGAAGTGCTATAAGAGTATTATGATAGAATACGGCGACACATTATGGGATATAGCTAAAGAATATTATGACAACAGCTCATATACTATTCCTGAGTATATTGAGGAGCTTAAGTCTATAAACAGACTGGATTGTGATAATATACAAAGCGGAAGCTACATAGTAGTATCTTATTATCGCTAATTTATAAGTTTAACTTTATAGGCAGCTTTTATATATAGCTTTTATATGTAGTTTATTTTATAAGACAGGCAGGCTTATATTATTATAAAATAAGCGGTTTATAATATAAAGCAGCTTAGCTTATTCATTATCCCGTAGTTTTACTTTATTTCGTGCATTCTGCTTTTTATCCTGACTGACGGTAGCATAATGCTTGGTGGTTGTATTGACATCCTTATGGCCTAAAACATCGGCGACAAGATATATATCGCCTGTTTCCCTGTATAGCTGTGTACCATATGTGCTTCTAAGCTTATGTGGTGTTATATGCTTTGTAGTATCGGTTATGCGTGAATATTTTTCCACCATTTTTTCGACAGCCCGCACAGATATCCTCTTTTTTTGTGATGAAAGAAACAATGCTTTCTCATGCCCCTCTAAAGCTACGATTTCATCACGCTCATCCATATATTCAAGGAGCTTGTCCTCAACCTCATACCCAAAATATACTATATCTACATTTCCGCCTTTTCTTATGATACGAAGGGAAGCACTGTTTATATCCACATCATCGATATTTAATCCCACACATTCCGACACTCGCATTCCCGTACCTAAAAGCAGTGTCATCATTGCCAGATCTCTTTTTTTGGTTTTCTCATGGCTTGCAAGCTGCCTCTTTGTAAGATTTGTCCCCATTTCAACCTTGTCAAGAAAATCATACATTTCATTTTCATCAAAGCGGACAATTTCTCTCTTATGCAGCTTAGGCATATTAACAATAGATGCCGGATTATTGTGTATACGCTCATGTGAGTAGAAGTACTGATACATAACTCGAAGTGCAGACATTTTCCGCTTTATGCCGTATTCGGAGTTTGATATTTCGTTGCCTTCCTCATCGTTATAAAGCTTAAGAAATTCCATATATTCTTCTATGTCGGCTGTCTGAAGCTCATCAAGGAGCGAAAGTGGTATATCCTTGAGAGATTTTCCTTTATAATCAGGATGAGTAGTCACAATAAAGTACAAAAACAGCTTTATATCTCTGGCATAGCCCACTCTTGTTCTTGGTGCAGTAGTGGAATCTATTCCCCTAAAAAACTCTGTCACAAATCTTGGAAGCTGCTCAAGGATTTTTCTCTGTTCCTTAATCATCTGACGGCTTACCTCTTCATAATATGTATTTGCATCATTTGGCATAATTTATTCCTCCATATCAATAGTCCATCCTTCAAGCTTTCCGCTTTTTATCGCCCTGAAAAATCTGTCCTTAACACCGGGATTTTCCCTATTAATCTGCTGTATAAGCTCCTTGACATATTGTCTTTTAGTGTGACCGTCAACAGGACAGGGATTTTTAGCCACCGGAAGCTTAATTTTATTCTGAAACCCTATAACATCACATTCATTCATATATATCATAGGCCTTATAACAAAAAGTCCCGTTCTGTCAAGGTATGTATAGGGAGAAAAACAATGAAACCTGCCCTCATATATTAAAGATAAAAGCATAGTCTCTATTACGTCATCCCTGTGGTGTGCGTATGCAATTTTATTGCAGCCAAGCTCAAGTGCCTTTTCGTTTAATGCACCCTTACGCATTTTTGCACACAGGGAACAGGGGTTTGACTCTAATCTGTCTTCAAAAATAATATGCCCAATCTCAGTGTCGACAATATGATAATCTACGCCTAATTGTTTACATAAATTATTTATGTCATCTAATTTCTGTATGTTTAATCCTAAATCAACAGTTATCGCAACAATGGAAAATTTCTTTGGATAAAATCGCATTAATCCATGAAGTGCATATAAAAGTGTAAGGCTGTCTTTTCCTCCGGAAATGCCTATGGCAATTTTGTCTCCGTCAGCTATCATATTATAATCGTCAATGGCACGTCTTACGTGGCTGTATAGTTGTTGTAAGTTCATTATTAATTCCTTTAAATGTTTATATTTATTTAAGAAGATTTATTTTAGATATTTTATTTTGGATATATATTTTTTGTATATTTATATGTCCGAGAGTGAATATTGGAGTTGTTATACAGGTTTCAACTATTTTGAAGGCGGCTTCGACAGCCTTAAATTAAAATAACTATTCGGAAAACCTGCGTTTTGCGAACAAATATATATCCAATTATATTACTCCTACTCACATCTTCCAACCAATATATTTATATATAGTATATTGATTAGAATTTGCTTTCAGAGTAACATAGCTTTAATACCTACTGTAAATGCTTATTAATAATTTTGTCAATACCCGGAAGCGGAACTGTCTTTTTCTTAAATGCAAAAACAGCTAACAGCATGAGAATAATCTTTTCAGCAATGCCAATAATAAGCTGTATCCATTTAACTATGCCAAAACCATCTCTGATGTAATCAGCCTTAGCAATACCCATAAAGAAATTAATAAACTCTATGAGATTGTCAGCATATCCTAAGCAAAGGTTAATAAATGTAACAAATGCTACTAAAAGTATACCCTTAATAACCGTTCCCTTTAAGAAAAGGTCTTCCTCCTTAATAAGTACATATGCTCCAAGTACAATAGCTGCATACATAAACAGACTTGAACCTGCGAAAACAGTACCTAATAAGAATAGCAAAAACAATGCTGATGTCAGCTCAACTGATAAACCTAACTTTGTTTTCATAGTATGTATATTCTCCTTAAATATAATTATTTGCATCGGATATCACCGATACTTTACATATTCTATCATTTATCAGGTGTTTTAGCAATAAAAAAATTACATTTTAAAGGCATCTTATTAACAAGGACAAATAAGACGTAACCGCCACTACTCCACATAGTGACGGTTATAAGCTATAATATGTAACCTATACTTTAAGGGGTACCGTTTGGTATTCCCTTTTTCATACTTATATTAACACATATACGTGTCTTTGTAAAGACCTTATTTCATCCTCTTTCCTATACGCTCCCCCATAATCACCGCTGTTTCAAAGCCCTCCTCAGTATTTCCAAGCAAATCCTCATCAATTACAGCCTTACCCTTTTCAATAAACAAAACTACCGTTGAGCCTCCATACTCAAACATACCCTTTTCCTCCCCCTTAGCAAACCTATAGCCTGTGGTATGACGGTTTTTGATTTTACCTACCAAAAGGGCACCTACCTCCACATATGTAACCTTTCCAAAATTCTCTGTATTAAGAACAGAACATTCCCTGCAATTTTCCTTATATATATTGTAATGCTTTAAAGCCTCCGGATTAACCGTATGCAATACACCCTTTATAAATTTTACACCTCCTAAGATACCATTATCCACATAGGAATATCTGTGGTAATTATCAACGCACAGGCGGATAATTACACAATAACCGTCCCTGTAATACATTGCTGCCACCTTACTCTGCAATATGCTCTCCACAGTATAAAAGCTGTCCTTTATTTTAAAAACTGACTCCGAATCAATTTTATAAGCCGATACACGTCCGTCTGCCGGAGAGACAAGCACATCAGCCCCTCTGTCCACAGGTCTTTTTTCCGGCTTGATTTCCCTTGTAAAAAAGTCATTGAAGGATTTATACTCACATTCCTTATATTCCGACATATCAATATTATTTGATTTTATAAAGGGTTTATTAATAACGCAGGATGGCCTTGAGGATAAAAAAAAGCCTGCTATCCTTGAGATAACCGGCATAGTTGCCACACGTAAAAAGCACCGCCCCCAAACACTGCCATAAATACCCTTAAGCATATTATCCTGTGAATTATCTTCCCTGACAATATTTCCAAGACGATCCTTACATATCATAATTTATTTACCTGACCTTTCATTTAAAATAAAATTATCTTAAAAGCTTTTAAAAGCACAAAATTCCTGCACCCTGCAACGCTAAAACCACAATCATAATAAGGCTTATGGCAAGCAAAACCATAGTGTACAAGCCATGAGGCTTCTTGATTTTAATATTCAGAACAAAAAATACTGCCATTCCTACCATAAATATATTTAGTATATAAGAATATATATCCGCAGGAAAAATGTTCCTGAATATAAATACTATCGGAAGAAACAAAGCCACAGATGTAACAGGCAGTCCCTGATAGTATTCTCTCCTGCCGGTAGTCTGCTGCTGCCTCTCCTGCTCCACAACGTTAAAATATCCCAGCCTTATAAGTGCACCAAGCAAAAACAGTACTCCTGCTGCTACTGCCGGAATGGCAAGGCTGTCGTTTATGCTTCTGGTATAAGCATAGTTTAATACGGCAGGAAATACGCCGAAGCATACTAAATCACACAGTGAATCTATCTGTATTCCAAAGCTTTTGGCACGCTCAGTTCTTTTTTTGCAGCTTCTAGCCACAGGACCATCAAACATATCACAGCCTCCCGAAAAAATAAGACAAAATACCGAAACAAGGAAATTGCCCTCAAAAAGCTGAGTGATGCCTATAAAGGATGAAATAAGACTAATATATGTCAAAATAACAGTATAATTGTAAAAACCTATCATGATAATCTGCTCCAATCTGTTTTACTGTAATGGTTTAGCATTTGTGTCAATATCAGCATCAATGTTTTTTCGCTGCATAAGCTTAGCCAGTGCCGTAACTATTCCTCCTGCAAGTATGACAAAGTAATAATTAAAGCCTCTTGTAAGCATCAGCCCTGCCGTAACATATGCAGGTGTAAAAATCTCGCTGAAGAAAATCATAAATATGCCTTCATTTACTCCCATTCCTCCCGGCCATGGAAGGTTATCCACAGCAAGGGTTATGATAAGCTGCAATGTAATAATTTCAAAAGGTCCGCAGTCTCCGGCTGTACTTCCCGACAGGTCAAAGGAGCGATAAACAGCATATGTAACTAAAAAATACATCATTCTCTGCACTAAGGTAATAAGAAAAATGTTTACAAACATACGCTTATGGCTCTTTAAAAAAGCTGCTCCCCTGTCATATTTGCTGATAGAGTTAAGAAGCCTGCGAAGCCTTTCCTCCGGCCTTTTTATAAGCTTGTGAGAGCCTAAAAAAAGTATGAATTTTCCGCATATTCTCTTGGCTAGCGACTGTCTGAATATAATCAGCATAAGGAATACTATGACAACAACATTAACCGCTATGCCAAAAACAAGTATAAATTCTATCCCCTTTATATGTGACATAACAAAGTCATTTTCAACGATAAGCATAATAAGGGCAATAAACAATAATGCCGCCTTGTATGCCACCGTAACCACCATCATCACAAGGGAGGATACGGATACGCTTATGCCATCCTTTTTCATAAAGTACATCTGGGCAGGCTGTCCGCCTGTTGAGCTGGGAGTTATTGCACTCACAAAAAATCCGATAAAAGAGTACTTTATACAATGTATAAGCTTAACAGAGTACGAAAGGGCGTTTATAATATAATGTATAATAACGGACTCAAAGCATATAAACATTATTATACATAGCAATCCCGCTAAAAGCCACATTTTATCGGCTGACAGTATACATGCCAAAAGCTCATCCAGCTCCTGATCCTTTAGCAGGAAATAAAAGGTGCCCAGCGTTAATACAAGCAATAACAAAATATTTATTATTTTTGATTTCATACTCTATATTTACTCCCGTTTATGTACCTTTCGCCAAAATACGTGCCTTCATTAAAATATACAATCAACAGATATGCCGGCACATATGTCAGCCTAAGCCGTATGTATATTGACATACATACCTGTTAATTGTACATTTTTTAATCAATATTGTCAACTAAATATGAAACTTCCTTTTTGCTATGTCTGCCAGTATGTTTACTGTTTCATCTACCCCAAATAAGCTGCTGTTAATACATACATCATAGCTTTTTGAGTCGCCCCATTTTTTGCTTGTGTAATAATTATAATAGCTTGCACGCTTTTTGTCGGTTTTGTTTATAACATCAACTGCATCTGCGTTTTTAACAAGATTTTTACGCTCCTTAATTCTTTCTACTCTGGCATCCATATCTGCGTTAATAAATACAGTTATCACATTTTTATAATCTGCCAGAGCATAATCAGCGCATCTTCCCACTATAATACAGGATTCCCTGTCTGCTATTTTCTTAATGGCGTCAAACTGTGCCAGAAAAACCTTTTGGCTTAAAGGCATATCCACAAAGCCTGAATTGTTATAGCCAAGCGAATATGTATCCATAACAAGTGAATATATAAAGCTTTGAGTCGGCTTTTCATCATGTGTTTCAAATATCTGCTCACATAGTCCGCTGGACTTTGCCGCCTCCTTTAAAAGCTCGTCATCATAGCACTTTATGCCAAGCTTCTCAGCCAGCTTAAAGCCTATTTCCCGTCCTGCACTGCCGTACTGTCTTCCGATTGTAATAGTATACTTACTCATAAAAAATCCTCCTGTCCTTCCTTTTTACTGCAATAATTTAAGCAGCTTTACAAAATAATCCGGTAAAGGTGCCTCAAATTCAACATATGTCTTTGCAGACGGATGTATAAAGCCTAAAACGCCTGCATGTAATGTCTGCCCCTGAAGCTTATAAGGACAATTCTTCGGACCGTACAAATCATCTCCCAAAATAGGATGGTTTATACTTGCCATATGTACACGTATCTGGTGTGTCCTTCCTGTCTCAAGCTGACATTCTATATGTGAATAATTATTATAATTATTTAAAACCCTGTAATGGGTAACAGCATTCCTGCCGTCCTTATAGTTAATTGCCATCCTCTTGCGGTCTATGGGGTGTCTTCCTATAGGAGCCTCCACTGTTCCCTCCGGTTCCTTAATACTATTATAGCATATTGCCTGATATTTTCTAGTAGAACTGTGAATTTTTAATTGCTCTGCAATAAAATTATGTGCATAATCATTTTTACATGCGACAATCAGACCTGTGGTGTCCATATCTATGCGGTGAACAATTCCCGGCCTCATAATTCCGTTTATTCCCGACAGCTTTCCCTTACAGTGGTATAAAAGACCGTTTACAAGCGTCCCGGAATAATGTCCCGGTGCAGGGTGGACAACCATGCCCTTAGGCTTGTTTACTATAATAATATCATTATCCTCATATACAATATCAAGGCTTAAATCCTCCGGAAGTATATCCGGCTCTGCCGCATCAGGTACAGTCACCTCTATTTCTGAGGCTGTCTTTAGCCTGTAATTTGCTTTTACGGGCTTTCCGTCCACCGTCACAAGCTCATCCTCCAGAAGCTTTTGTATGCGGCTTCTGGTAAAATCCTCAAAATATTCGGCAAGGTACTTATCTATTCTTATGCTCTCATTGTTATCAGAGCTTATCTGATATTTCATCATTTATTTTATCCTCCGGACCGGAATTTAATGCACTTTTACCTTTAATAAGAATACTTATATCCTCATCCTTAAGCATAAATAAGTAAATTATAATAAAAATAACAGCGCCTATGGTAATATAGCAGTCTGCCACGTTGAATACAGGAAAATCAATAAATGTAAACTGAAAAAGGTCGACCACATAGCCGTTTGCAATTCTGTCAATAAAATTTCCTATTGCTCCCGATAAAAGCAATATCATATCAAAATGCAGAAATGAAACAGCCCTTGATTTTGAACTGTCAAGCAGCCCCTTATTTTTATTTAGTTTAATCATACCAAAAACAAACAAGGGTATGAGAATAATTGTAATAATTACCAGTATGCTCATTCTGCCGGAAAGCATTCCCCAAGCAGCGCCCCTGTTTTCTACGTATGTAAGGCTGAAAAAGCCCTTAATAACGGTAATGCTGTCCTTATCCTTTAAATTTGCCACTGCCGCAGCCTTTGTGATTTGATCCAAAATAACAAGTGCCAATACGCCTGTGAAGGTGAATAAAATCCAAAGGAGCCTTCCTTTTCCCTGCTTATTTTTTGTATCATATACATTTTCAGTGTTTTCATTCATAGCTGTTACCTTTCAACCCCCTTTTCCTTACTGAAAAATATATTATTCCCCTAAAATATGCTTAAGTGCATCAGTCATATCCGCTATGCTGACCTGTCTGTCAATGGCAGCCTCACCTATGCTTTTCAGCACTATAAACTTTATTGTTCCTGCCTCCATCTTTTTATCGTTGACTGTTGCCTTAAGAATATTGTCAATATCTATTCTGTTTTCATATACAGGCAGCTTAAAGGCAGTAAGTGTGGAAAGAATATCTTTATACTCCTCCATTGTTATATATCCCTTTTTCATTGATATATATGCTGCCCCGTTTATGCCTATGGAAACACATTCACCGTGAAGCCTGTCCTCATAAACATATTTTTCTATGGCATGACCCAGTGTATGTCCGAAATTAAGGTGTGCCCTCTCTCCCTGCTCCTTGAAATCATTCTCAACTACTGCCCTCTTAATGGTGCAGTTGGTCTTTGCCATATATTCAAGGCACTCATCATCCATGCTAAGGATTTTTTCATTGTTATCCTTAAGCCACTGATAAAAAGCCTTATCCCTTATAAGTCCATGCTTTATAACCTCTCCCATGCCTGAAAGATATTCCTTTTCGGATAAGGTCTTAAGAGTATCGGTACTCATATATACAAGCTTAGGCTGGTAAAAGGCCCCTACCATATTTTTATAGCCGTCAAAGTCCACTCCTGTCTTTCCTCCGACACTTGAGTCTGACTGAGCCAATAATGTAGTTGGAATTTGTACAAAATCAATTCCTCTCAGATATGTAGCTGCCGTATAGCCGGTCAGGTCGCCAACCACACCTCCGCCAAGTGCAATAAGAAGGTCCTTTCTGTCAAAATGCTTCTTTATGAGAAAGGTATAGGCATCCTTTACGGTATACAAATTTTTATTTGCCTCGCCGGCAGGAAATACAAATTTATATGCTTCCCTTGAAATTTCCTTAAAAATATTAAGGATTTTCTCCCCATAAATTTTATCAACAGTACCCTCCGTGATAATACAAACCCTCCTGCTCTCCGTATTTAAGGCTTTAAGCTCCTCCCCAAGCCTTTCAAAATTTCTTTCTATTACAATATCGTACACCTTATTGCCATTGTTATCATGTACGGTTAATCTCTCAGACATATTTTTTATCCTTTCAGCTTACATATATTTTCTTATCTTTATATAATATCTGCCCTTTTTTGTTGTGGCTGTTATCTCGTCAAAAATAAACCTGCCCTTTCCTCTTACTGAAACAATATCGCCATACTTTAATATATGGCTTTTAGATAAGATTTCTCTTGAATTTACAAAGACCTTGCCGGAGGCTGTCATCTGTGCTGCAGCATTTCTCGACATATTAAATGCAAAGGCAATCACCGCATCTATCCTCTCACTTGCAACGCTGCCCTTTTCCTCCTTATATGATGGGGTATAGTCAAAATTATACCTATCACATAAATTTGCCGCAACGGAGGTATGCTTTATTTTGGTAAGGCCTTCACATATAAATCCGGACATTTTATTCCCGGTAAAAATATATGCCATATTATCCTTAACCAGAATATCTCCCAGCAGATGCCTCTCTATGCCTAAATTCATAAGGGCACCTAAAAAGTCCCTATGCGTAAGATTATCGGCAAATTTACTGTTTAAGGGCTTAACCTCTATAATGCTTATAGGAAATACAATATCATAGGATAAATCCTTTGGAAAAAAGCACGCCATTTTTCTTTCCAAAAAATCATTTTCCTTATTCTTATCTAAAAAAAATATACCTCCGTCAAGTAAAGTATCTATGGGAGGCATATTTTTATCAGATATAAATTCAATATATTTTGTCTGTTCCTCTAAATCAAGAAAATCCGTAAATACAGGTATTCCCTTAAGATATGCAGCATTTGCCAAATCCTTAAATCTGTTTAAAATTATATCCCTGTTCATAGCTATTTAAACGCTGCCACATCAAAGCCGCCGTCAAGTAAATCCTGAAAATCTCCTGATATATCTACGGTTTCAGGTGTAATTATAAAGATGTAATTTGATACCTTCTGTAAATTACCGTTAATGGAATAGCATGAGCCGGAGGTAAAATCTATAATTCTCTGTGCCACATCAACATGAAGACCCTCGAGATTAAGTATAACAGCCCGTCCGCTTAAAAGGGTATCCGTTATCTCCCTTGCCTCCTCCACATTTTTAGGCTTAATTACACAGACCTCCATACCTGTCCGTCCTGTTCTCATAGGAACTACCTTTGACCTTGAAAAGCTTTTTGAAGGCTTAGCCGGCTCTATATCAGCCACCTCTCTTACTGCCTTCTCCTCTGAGTAGGAAGAATCTCTTGACGCCTTTGAATATTTCTTTGCCGGTAATTCCTCCTCCTCATCATCATATTCATCGTAATCGTCGTATTCATCGTAGTCATCGTTTAACTTGAGAATACTTAAGAACTTATCTGCAAACTTACTCATTATAAATAATCCTCCATTTATTTACTCCATTAATATGTGCCGCCTGCATTAGCCGGCACTAATGTTACGCTCTCCAAAAATTCCGGTTCCTACTCTTACATATGTGGCACCCTCCATGACAGCCGTCATATAATCACCTGTCATTCCCATAGAAAGCTTGTCCATACTTACATTATCAATGTTTTTTGCCTTGATGTCAACTGCTAATTGTCTTAATTTATTAAAATATTTGCGGTTATCCTCCGGATTTTCCACAAATGGAGCTATTGTCATAAGACCCTTTATGGAAATATGAGGAAACCTTGCGATTTGTGTCACTGTATCAATTACCTCGTCAGCCTTAAGACCGAATTTTGACTCCTCCTGTGCCACGTTTACCTCGATAAGTATGCTTGCCGTTACATTTTTTTTGGCTGCATCCTCCTCTATCTGCTTTGCAAGCCTTACGGAATCCACCGAATGAATAAGCGCTGCCTTATCTACTATATATTTAACCTTATTTCTCTGTAAATGACCTATCATATGCCATTCTATATCCTTCGGAAGTGCTTCATACTTGTCGCAAAGCTCCTGAACCTTGTTTTCTCCAAATATCCGCACACCGTGATTATATAATTCCTCTATGTCGGAAACAGGCTTTGTCTTGCTTACAGCTATAAGAGTGATCTCCGTTTCCTTTCTTCCTGCATTCCTACAGGCTGTTTTTATATTCTCAAGAACTTTGTCATAATTTTTGGTAATCATTTTTATATCCTTTCCCCAATAAATTTAATTTCCAATTTTAAAATGCCGGTCAAAAAGACGGCTTTTAGTTAGTTGTAAATACCACCTGATTTTCTTTTACCAAAGAGCCGTCAATCACTATATGGTCATAAACCTTAAGACCGTATGAGGTTCCCGGTTCCACAAGATAGTATTCACCTGTTTCTGTCAATATCTCAACCCTTCTAAACAGACAATAACCATTGTTGACATTATACGCACCCTTTAGTGCAGCCCTGCTGCTTACCCTGAAATTCTCCGCCACGCCTTCCTTTACCAGATAATCGCCCTCCTTAAGAAGGCTTTCATCCTCCGATGACACATAGTAAAATTCATCTGTGACATTATATATGGTAGGCGTGATAAATTCTATGCTTTCATTGCCTGAATCATCAAATACCTTTTTATAAAAGCCTGTCTCATTTGAGGAGCCTCCTTTGGCTGCATAGGAAACGGGAATGGTGTAAAAATCCTTTTCAACAACTGAGGTTTGCGGGATTTTTAAGCCCTTAACCTGCTCCTCTACTATCTGGAGCTCTATAAAGCGGTTATCGGCATATGTACTCATATATCTGATTAAATCTATTCTGCCATACGCCTGTCCTTCTATGTAGCATATAGCAAAATTTCCCACAACCTCTCTGTTATCCTCAAGAAATTTCACCCTGATAACGGTAGTGTCAGCATATTTTGTTTTTTCCTCGTCAGACAGCTTTATGTATACTGACCAGTTTTCGGTATTTATAACCTTATATACAGGTGAGCCGCTTTCGATAAGGTCACCTGACGCATTTGCTTTCTTCTTATAGCTTTCAGTGTTAAAATCTGAAACGGTAAGGGTTTCCTCTGTCTTTGACTCATATCCGTCCGTATAATATTCCACTATGCCTGTCTTTGAGGCCGTATGTATATTAAAGGTACCCTGTGAGAGATTGTTGGCGTCATAAAGCTGCTTGATATTGTTTAAATTTATACATTCCAAAATCTTTGCTTCCATATCCTGCTTAAAATCATAAATATCGTCAAATGATAAATCAGAATGACTGTATGTATAATTTGATATAAGCTTTCTAAGCTCCTCCTCATTTTCCTTTGAAAAAGCTATATCACCGTTAGCTGACGCATTTGCCAGAAGGCTGCTTATCGTTCCGCTCTCATCAATGGTATATACTGTAGATGAAACTGAAACTCTCTGACCCTCCTTTATAAAGTAATTAAGATAGCCGGATGCTTCGGCGTTTGTCACAAATTCATCCCTGAGTATAAGTCCCGTGTAGGATTTGTTTGTTATTCCTGCATTTTTTCCCTCTACTACCTCATATATCGTAACCTTATCTCTGTTAAAATAAACAAACATATAGGCTGAAATATATATAAGAACAGCGGCAAATACTATTATTCCGACATTTATATGACGCCGTCTTCTGTATTTTACCACCTTTCTGGTATCATTTCTTCTGTTTGAATTTCTCCTGCCGGTGTTTTTTTTGTTCAAGCTGTAACCTCCAATGCACAGAATTTACTACAGATTACAGTATACATCAAAAAATAATTATCGTCTACGCTTTAAGAAAAAAATGTGAATAATATTATTTTTTAGTGAGAGAATAGTAATAAAACAAAAAGGAGGTAAAATTTATGAATACAAAGGGTCTTGACTATACTATTCTTACAATAGCCATCATCGGTGCAATAAACTGGGGACTTGTAGGATTTTTTAAGCTTGATCTTGTAGCCTTATTATTTGGAGATATGTCCCTTATATCAAGAATAATATATGCCGTAGTCGGCTTATGCGGATTATACTTAATAAGTCTTTATGGACGGGTTACGAATGCCCTTGAAAATTAAATTAACTCTCATAAAAAATATTTAAGGGGCTGTACACCGTGAGCAGCCTATGATATACAGAAAAAATCCTGTATATTGTAGGTGCTATTTTCGGTGTACAGCCCCTTAAGTGACGGTAAGCTAACATTTATATATTTCTCTCCAGTCTAAATCGCCACGGTCCAGTGCCTTTATTAAAAGCTCTGCTGTGGCAAGATTTGTAGCAAGGGGTATATTGTGTATATCACACAGCTTAAATATATTGCGTATATCCGGTTCATGGGATTTTGGAGTGAGAGGATCCCTTAGAAAAATCACCAGATCCATCCCATTGCTTTCTATCTGTGAGCAAAATTGCTGTTCTCCTCCAAGATGTCCTGCCAGAAATTTATGAACGGTTAAATTGGTAACCTCCTCCACAAGCCTGCCTGTAGTATCTGTTGCGAAAAGCTCATGCCTTGACAGTATTCCCCTGTAGGCTATGCAAAAATTCTGCATAAGCATCTTTTTTGTATTATGTGCTATTAATCCTACATTCATTATATCACCACACCTTTCATACTTTCTCCTGATAATATCCGTCATATGGTATTTTAGCTTTGCCTTGCGGTTCTCTGCATGCCGACATTAATAACAAAGCCTATGCCTGCAAAGGAGCTGAGCAGTGAGCTTAAGCCGTAGCTTACAAAGGGCAGCGGAAGACCTGTGTTTGGCACCATATTTGTGACAACACAGATATTTATAAAGGACTGTATGCCTATATACCCTCCTATTCCACAGCATATTATCCGCCCGGCTAAATCTGGGGCATGTGCTCCCGTATAAAAGCATTCAAAAACTATAAGCAGAAGCATAGCTATAATAGACACAGTACCTACAAAGCCAAGCTCCTCACCTGCTATGGCAAAAATAAAATCTGTCTGAGGCTCGGGAATATAATTTCCGTTTTTAACACTGTCCTCACTGTCGTTGTTTAAGCCTTTCCCCCACAGTCCTCCGGAGCCTATTGCCATCTCTGCATTATCCTGCTGCCATCTGATTTCCTGAGCATCCTCGTTGTCCTCATCAAAAAATCCAACAATACGGTTAAACTGATATTTCTCAAGTATTTTCTGATCCGGCTGCATAAGCATATATATAAGGACAACGAAAACAGGTATCATAACTGCAATAACTCCAAATATCCATTTATAGCTTATACCTGCTATAAACATTATTACACAAAACAGTAAAATTATAACAATACTGGTAGATAAATCCGGCTGCTTATATATAAGAAACAGCGGTATAGCCGCAAATATAACGCTTGAAGCCACTATCTTAAAGGAATTTATTTTATCCCTGTGCATATATAAAAATTTTGCAAAAAACAATACGATAAAAATTTTTGAAAATTCCGACGGCTGAAGCTGTAAGCTTTCTCCAAACTCAATCCATCTTTTTGCACCCATATGGCTTACTCCCACAAATCTTACGGCAAGAAGCAGTCCCACATTTACCATAAAAATCAGCCAGTAAAATTTTAATATAAAATGGTAATCAAACAGTGCTATTATAACCAATCCGGCAAGTCCCACAGTAAAGCCGAAAATCTGCTTTTTATAATATGAGGGATCGTCAGGCCTTGCACTTGCAATAATGTTTATGCCAAGCACCGTAAGGCTTATCACCCACAGAAGAAGTCTTCCGTTTATATGCCTGTACTGATATGTCTTAAGTTTTGCTATTGCATTTCTGTATAAATGCTTCATAGTATCTCCCGCTTATGAATTATGCTTTACTTCCTTGATAGGAATATTTGCTACAAGTGCAGGTACGTTTCCGTTTGCACCGTCAGACTCTGTCTGTGTAATCTGAATGTCAAGCCCCTCACTGTCAATTTCCATATACTTTGCTATTACATTGATTATATCATTTTTTATTAATTCCATAATCTCAGGAGAACAGTTTGCCCTGTCTGAAACCAAGAGCAGCTTCAGTCTGTCCTTAGCAACGTCTCCCGATGATTTCTTCTTAAAAACATCTAATAAACTCATATGAATAAGTCACCTTTCTATTAATTCTTCTTGAACAGACCGGCTACCCTTGCGAAAAATCCATTGTTTCCCGCAAGGTCAAGCATTGGAACGTCCTCCCCCATAATACGCTTACATATATTCATATACGCCTGTCCCGGCAATGTATTATTTCCGGCAAGAGGCTCTCCCTGATTTGTGGATATAACAATATTTTCATCGTCAGGAACTGCTCCGATGAGATTTATTGAAAGAATATCAACAACATCCTCTATAGACATCATATCCCCCTTCTTTACCATATCCATGCGGATACGGTTTACTATAAGGTCAATCTTCTTCATGGAGTTTGCCTCAAGAAGACCGATAATTCTGTCTGCATCCCTGATTGCTGATACCTCCGGCGTAGTTACAACCAAAGCTCTGTCAGCCCCTGCAATGGCATTCTTGAAGCCCTGCTCTATACCTGCCGGACAGTCAAGAATTATGTAATCAAATTCTTCCCTAAGCTCATCTACCAAAGCAACCATCTGCTCCGGCGTAACGCTTGTCTTGTCCCTTGTCTGTGCTGACGGAAGCAGATAAAGATTGTTGTATCTCTTATCCTTTATCATAGCCTGCTTTGGTCTGCAGTTTCCCTCAACAACGTCCACAAGGTTATAAACTATTCTGTTTTCAAGTCCCATAACCACGTCAAGGTTCCTAAGACCTATATCCGTATCAATCAATACGACCTTCTTATCCAGCTTTGCAAGACCTGTACCTACGTTTGCAGAAGTCGTTGTCTTACCAACTCCGCCTTTTCCTGATGTTATTACAATAACTTCACTCATTATCCTTCCAACTCCTTTGTTTTATAAATTCAATTCACCTATTACCTCTTTGTTGAGAGGGTCAATGTAAATATTTCCGCCGTCAACATATGCTATCTTTGTCTCCGGTCTTTGTGACTTCTTAGGTTTATCTGAACATCTTGCGATAGTATCGCCAATCCTTATCTGTACGGGATTCATCTCCAAAGCAACCACAAAGGAGCTTTCATCCCCATTTGCACCTGCATAGACATTTCCCTTAAGGGAACCCAGTATAACTATGTTGCCGCCTGATATAATCTTGGCTCCGGGATTTACGTCGCCAAGTATAATAACGGAGCTGTCGCTTTCAAGCACCTGACCTGACCGAAGCGTTCCCCTGTAAAACTGCCCCACTCCTGAATTCATTTCCTCAAGCTTTGTCTCTACGGTCTTTTTAAACAGCTCCTCCTTCTTACTGTCATTGTCAATGATACATACTATATTTAAGTCCGTTGTGTCATTAACTATAGCAAGGATCTCTACCTGTTCACTGTCCGAAAGCTTTTTCCCCTCAAATGCAATAGCCATAGATTCTTTTCCGAAGAATTTTGCTGATTCCTTAAACTTCTCGCTTATCGAGGCCTTTATCTCCCCAAATTCAGCATTTTCGTCTATCACTACCACTATACCATACTTATTTCCTTTTAGCACTACTGAATTTTTGTTCATATACTGAAAGTCCTTTCTTTTATATTTTTTAATTGGCATTTACATCCGGCTCAGGGTTAAGGGGTGCCGGACCGTCGGCATTCCCGCCCAGTATCTGTTCCAGTGTAACATTTCCAAAATAATATTCCAAAACATCTCCCATAAGCAGTGAGGCGTATGATGACGAGTAACCGTTTTGTATCATAACGCTGACACTTACCTCCGGGTTTTCATATGGTGCAAAAGCAATCATAATCGCATGGTCAGGAGAATTTGCACTTTCCTGAGCCGTACCCGTCTTTCCTCCTACAGAATAGCTTAGGTTCCATATTCCTCCGTATGTTGACGCAGCCTGCTGCATACCTTCTTTGACTAAGCTTATGGAGGTCTGGGACACGTCTATCTGCGTTACCTTCTTTTCCGGCAATGGTTCGCTTTCGCCGTTAATGCTTTTAATATCCTTTATAAGTGTAAGCTCGTAATTTGTACCGTTTGATGCTATGGTGTTTACATACCTTGCAAGCTGCACTCCGGTATAGCTGTGGGAGCCCTGCCCTATGGAGGAGGGAACAGGATTTATGGTGGAAAACAAAGGCGCATACTCCTCCAGCTCTACTCCTGATTTTTCCGTAAGCCCTACCATCTCACCGTATTTTTTTAAGTTTGCAAGGCCTGCCTGTTCATCATATGAGCCGTTCATGGTGGATAATTTGTAGCCTACCTCATAGAAAAATACGTTACATGAATTTTTAATTCCGCCAACCACGTCCAGTGCTCCATGTCTGCCGGGATAAATCCAGCATTTTGGCGGAGGCTCAATGGTGTTAAACTGTCCGCTGCAGGTGATGTATGTTGAAGGCGTAATAACTCCCATCTCAAGACCTGCTATAGCGGCTAACGGCTTAAAGGTCGAGCCGGGAGCTGTCCTCATCTTTGTCGCCCTGTCAAACAGGGGACTTGACAAATCCTCGCTGAGTGCAGTCCATGTATCATAATCTATTGAGCCTGAAAAATAATTGTTGTCATAGCTTGGGTAAGAGACCATCGCCAGAACATTGCTTGTGCCGCTCTCCACCACCGTTACGGTAGCCGAGCATGGCTCAAGTGCAATCATTGCAGGGGTAAGCTCAAGGGATTTTATCCTTGATATGATAAAATCATAAGGCGATGCTGTTCCTGCTGCAAGGTTAGAATATGTGACTGCATCATATTCAAGTATACCCTGATCATACAAAAGCCTGCAGACCTGTCCTCCTGATATTGTTCCCAGCTCTATAAGATACTTATACAACAGCTTTTCAAAGGATTTATTCTCTAAAAGATAATTCATAATATAATCAATAAGAGAATTATATATGGTTTCCCTGTCAATATAGCTTGTGTCTACATTAAGCTTTGACGTATCTACCCAGTTCATGTCAATTGCATGGAGAAGAATGTCTCTTAAGGAAAGGCCGTCCCTCATCCATTCCCTGTACTGTTCATCATTTGTATCAATTCTGCTTTTAGGCACAAGATTTACATTGTATGAGCTGTCTGAAAGCATATTAAATATAAATGTATAATATTCATTGTATTCCGCCGATAAGGAGCCAAGCGGTGCAGCTTCACTGTTATATAATTCATTTCTTATGTCGGCAAGCACAGCTTCCTTTTTTGATGAGAGAATGCCATATATGCTCCTTTCATTTTCACTTGCGCCGTCAATATTGAATTTTTCTATATCCGTTATATTATTTATTATCTGGAAATACACATCCTTTATGGGAATCATCCAGTTTGTCTTATCCTTTTCCGTAAGAGCCCTGTTGACTATTTTGTCAGCAAGTATTGACGCAAGCTGCTCCTCTATCAGATGATATATGCCCTTCTGCAAATCACTGTCTATTGTAAGGTAAATGTCGTTTCCTGCCACGCCTGTCTTTTCATCTATAACAGACAAGACCTTTCCGGTAGTGTCAACAATAACCCTGTCATAGCCCTTATTTCCGCTAAGCTCTAACTCCATAGACGCCTCCACGCCGGTTTTTCCAACTATATCATTCAACGCATATTTATTGTTGTCATCTGTTATCTTTCCGTTAAGCTCCGTCATCTGCTCATCGGATATTTTGCCTGTATACCCTATAATATGGGCAAAATAAATGCTGTCGTTATATATTCTCTTGGTAGTCTGCGAAATGTTTACGCCGGGAATAGTATCGGCGCTCTCATAAATGGCAGCCATAGTTTTCTCAGAAACGTCAGTTGCTATGGTTGTTGAAATATATTTCTGATATGCGTTCAGGGAAAGATTATACCGTATCATAATAATATGAAAAGCTTCTCTCTTGCTGTAAAGTTCCCTGTCCACATCATACTTTTCCTCCCCTGAGAGATACGAAAAGGCTTCCTCCGCTGTGGTCTCCGAAAGCTTTTTCTCCTCCGTATCAAGAGTTTCCGTTCCAAATATATCCTTTAAAAATCTTTGTCTGGATTTTTCGGATATTGACTGGGACCAAACAACATTTCCGTCTGCATATTCTATGGGAAAATCAGTATCAATACTGTCACCGTTCTTCTCAATTATATTTACCGTAGTATTTATAATCTGATTCATCCGGTCGCTTTTATATACCGAGCTGTCAAGAGTATCCTCTATAACTACTGAATACACGGATTCGTTGTATGCAAGAAGCTTTCCGTTTGTGTCATATATGTTCCCTCTTGTAGTATTGTAATATCTTGTCTTTTCGGTTTTTTGGGAATATTTTTCTATATATTCATCAGCATTTACTATCTGTATTTCAAATACCCTGTATACCAGAATGCTAAACATAGCTGCTATAAGGATAAATGCTATAAATACTCTTGACTTTATAAAATTAAAGAACATTTCCAATATTTCCAGTACCATATTTTGCCTCCCGTTTTCTTTCATGCTCCTCTAATATGTCATTTATCACCTTATACAGCTTATACAAAAAAACTGTTAAAAACACCGTATATATAAGCTCCGGCAGTATAATATCCTTAAAATATACGTTAAACTGAAGCTTATTCCTCAGTGCAAAGGCTATGATGTAATATGCAAAATTGCTTAAAAAGTCGCATATCGCCGTAAATGCAACAGGTATGATTATATCGTCGGTATATATAATCTCGTGGATAAAGCCAATCATGTACCCGAGATACATATATACAAGACTGTAAAAGCCTGTAATATCAGCATAACCATAGAACAAATCCGGCAGCAGACCCGCAAAAAAGCCTATTAACAGTCCTTCCTTCCTTCCCCTTAAAAGAGCAAATATACATACAATAATAATTAAAAGGTTTGGCGTAATATTTCCTATGGAAATCTGACTGCTGTAGGTGGTCTGCAGCAAATATGAAATTATGATAAGTAAAGCTATTGTTATCTTTCTTGCCATATCTGTCTTACTGCGCTCCTGTTTCCTTCTGCTGTGTTATTACAAGAACCTCCTCAATGCTTGAAAAGTCAACAACAGGTGTGACATAGCCTGATTTTGTCATATTGTTGCTGTCATTCTCAACAGATGAAATATATCCTATGAGAAGTCCCGGAACGTACTTATCACTTATATATGAAGTTATAAGCCTGTCTCCCTCTGATACATTTGCATCTATGCTTATTCCGCTTACCCTTATAAGGTTTTTCTCCTTAAGTGTCAGGTCTCCGCTTACAATGCAGTTTTCCGAGCTTTCGGCAAACTTTGCGCTTACGTTATGGTCATCGTTTATAATGGTTGTCACCTTTGCATAATCGTCTGCCACAAAGGAAATTCTTCCCACCAGCCCTGAGCCGGCAATAACATTCATGTCAACCTCTATGCCGTCCTTTTTACCCTTGTTTATGGTAAATTCAGAAAACCAGTTGCTGGAATTTGAATGTATTACCCTTGCGGCTATCTTTGGATAGTCATCATAAAGGCTGTCTAGCTCATAAAGCTTTCTAAGCCTGTCTAACTCCGACTTCATATTCGAGGTAAAATTTCTTTCGGTTTTTAAGCTGTCAATCTCTGCCTTAAGCTTGTCGTTTTCCTCCTTAAGCTGTGTTATTTCCTTTAAGGTCTCTGCCTTGTCGGAAAACCACCGCCCTATCTGGTTTAACCCCTTATGAATAGGCGTGATAACCTTTGATATACCGTTTTGCACCGGCAAAAGCGCCTCATTGTCCACAAGAGTCAATATTATTAATCCGGAGCAGACTATAGTAAGAAAAATCAATATATACTTTGGCGGAATTGATATTTTATTGCGTTTTTTCATCTATAAAAGGCTCCTAGTCATACTGCTTTTCTCTCGGAACATACATAAGGCCTGATAATTCCGGATCCTTCACTATCTTTGATATACCTCTGATAATCGACTCGGAAGGCTTGTCCACCGTATTTACCTTAAGGCCTGTCTCGGCTGTTATAAGCTTATCTATGTTCTTTATCTCCGAAGATCCTCCTGTGAGATATATTCCTCTGGAAATAATATCAGCCGACAGCTCAGGAGGAGTCCTCTCAAGTATTACCTTGATATTTTCAATAATCTGATGGAGAATTTCATTTATGGCCTCGTGGACTAAGCTGCCTGATATCTCTCTGGCGTTTGGAAGACCTGTCACAATGTTTCTTCCGTAGGTCATGGTGGTTTTTTCGCTGTCCTCATTTATGGCATCTGCAAGTTCTATTTTTACCTGCTCCGCAGAACGGTTTCCTATGATAAGGTTATATTTTTTACGGATAATGTTGCAGATGGCGTCGTCAAGCTTATTTCCTCCTGTTTTTATAAGCTTGCTCAGCACTATGCCTCCAAGTGAAATCACTGATATTTCCGTTGTGTCATAGCCTATGTTTACTATAAGATGTCCGTTTGGACTGTTTACGTCAATGCCGACTCCCGCAGCATCAGCTATAGGCTTCTCCACAACTGAAATCTTGTGGAGCTTTATCCTTGTATCCATTATAACATTGTAGAAGGCTCTCTTTTCCACCTCTGTGACATCTGTCGGAACAGCTATACAGAAATCCGCGCCTGTAATGTTTTTATTGTTATTTATCTTCTTATAAAAGCAGTTAAAGAGAATTTCCATATTTTGAATATCGGCTATAACGCCGAATTTAAGAGGAAATGTCACCTCTATATTTTCAGGTGCCTTCTGATACATCTCAAAGGCTGAGTTTCCAAAGCTGAAAACCTCTTTTTTATTCTTTATTGCTATAATGTTCTTTTCGTTTAAAACGCTGTCGCCGGCAGAGCTGTACATCTTAATGTTGCTTGTACCTAAATCAACGCCGTATAAGTGCTGTGCCATTATTTATTCCTCCATCTTAATTTATTAGCTTTTACAAATCAAAAAATAATTCCTCTTTCACTGAAGCTTACATATTCATTGTCTCCAATAATAATGTGATCTATAAGCCTTATGCCTATAATATCTCCCGCTTCTTTTATAATCCTTGTAGTTTCAATATCCTGCCTGCTGGGAGCAGAGTCTCCGCTTGGGTGGTTGTGTAGCAGTATAATGTAAACTGCCTTATACTTTAACGCCTCCAAAAAAATTTCTCTTGCTGACGCATTTGATGAATTGACAGTGCCCACCGATACATTTATATCGCCTAAATATGCTGATTTTGAGTTAAGCATTATTACCTTAAGCTCCTCCTTACCTTTATGGCGACATTCCTCCATAAAATATTCAGCTATATACTCAGGATTGTTGAATATCGGCTTTTTTCCCTGACTGCTCTTTGATATCCTTTTTGTAAGCTCGCATATGCACTTTAGCTGTATTGCCTTTACCCTGCCTATTCCCTTTATGCTCATAAGCTCCCGTATGTCAAGCTTACATATGCCTGTCAGTCCGTCGGAACCGCAAAGCTTTAATATGTCTCCTGCCAGCTCCACAGAATGCTTTCCCTCATATCCTGTCCTTATAATGACTGCCAGAAGCTCTGCATCAGCCAGCATCTCGGGACCGAATTTTTCACATTTTTCATATGGTCTCTGGTCTGCCGGCAAATCCTTTATCTGCTTACTGCTTAAATCTTTCATGTATAACCTCCTGTTTTTTCGTAGTCTGGTGGTCATACATCTTCAATATTAACATAAATTTCCTGTTTTTACAATGCCTGCATCTACTAATTTTTGTAAAGATTTCATAATTCCAAGTTTAGCGTGGTACCATGTAAGTCCTCCCTGAAAATAAACGGCATATGGCGGTCTTATTGGTCCGTCTGCACTAAGCTCAATGGAGGAGCCTGATATAAATGCACCTGCCGCCATAATCACATCAGAATCATAGCCGGGCATAGCAGAAGGCTCCGGCACCACATGGCTGTCTACAGGTGCGGCTTCCTGTATTCCCCTGCAAAATTCTATTACTCCCTCCGGAGTGCCAAGCTCTACCGCCTGTATAATGTCATGCCTTTCATGGGTACTGTCGGGAACCACCCTAAAGCCAAGCCTTTCATATACGTTTGCCGCAAAGACTGCTCCCTTTAAGGCTCCTGCCGTCACCGCAGGTGCAAGGAACAGCCCCTGAAAAAAGCTTCTGTTTACGCCAAGCGATGCTCCTACCTCCTTGCCAAGTCCGGGAGTGGTAAGTCTTACGGCGGCGTTTTCAACACATTCCTTTGTTCCTGCAATATATCCCCCTATAGGTGCAAGCCCTCCTCCGGGATTTTTTATAAGGGAGCCTGCCACCATATCTGCTCCTAAATCTGACGGCTCTATGGTGTCCACAAATTCTCCGTAGCAGTTATCTACCATTACTATTATGTCATTTCTTATGGATTTTACAAATTTTACTGCCTCCCCTATTTGCTTAACCGAAAGGGTAGGTCTTGTGGCGTAGCCCTTTGACCTTTGGATTGCCACAAGCTTTGTTTTCTCTGATATGGCTTTTTTTATGCCCTCATAATCAAAGCTGCCGTCCTCCTTTAAATCCACCTGTCCGTAAGCTACACCGTACTCTTTAAGAGAGCCTGTGGAGGGTCTTATGCCTATAACCTCCTCCAATGTATCATATGGCTTTCCCGATATATAAATCATTTCATCTCCCGGTCTTAGGTTGCCTGACAAAGCAATAGTAAGGGCATGGGTGCCGCATGTAATCTGCGGCCTTACAAGGGCGTCCTCCGTATGGAATACATCTGCATACACAGCCTCCAATGTATCTCTGCCTATGTCTGTGTAGCCGTAGCCGGTAGCCTGCTCAAAATGAATGTCGCTTACCTTGTTTTTCTGCATGGCTTTGATTACCTTCATCTGATTATACTCTGCCACACTGTCGATATGTGCAAAGCTCGGGCTGATGTCCTGTAGAATACTGTCACAGAAGCTTAGGACCTCCTTTGATATGTTTAATTCTTTATATATTGAATTTGTCTGTTCTTTTATGTTCATTATCTTACTCTCCTTAAAAATTTATCTGCAACGCCTGATTATATATTCAAGCATCTTTTCCTTATCCCATCCAAAGTCCTCATAGTTCACCCACTCTACACATTTTTCCCTCCGAAACCATGTAAGCTGCCTTTTGGCGAAATGTCTTGTGTTTTGCTTAATGGCTTCAACTGCCTGCTCCAATGTACATTCACCGTAAAGACAGCTTATCATCTCCCTGTAGCCTATTCCCTGCATGGAGGTAAGCGTTCTGTCAAAGCCCATATCAAGAAGATTTTTCACCTCATCTGCAAGTCCCATTTCAAGCATAATGTCTACACGTCTGTTTATTCTGTCGTAAAGCACAGATCTGTCCATATTTAATACGAAATAGTGAAAATCGTAAGGTGAAATTTTTTCCCTCTGCTCCTCATTATGGTCTGAAATAAGCTTTCCTGTAAGGCGGTTATATTCCAATGCCCTGATTACCCTTTTAAGATTGTTAAAATGTATATTCTCCGCTGCCTTAGGGTCTGTATCTTTAAGGATATTATACACGTATTCATTACCCTTTTCCTTAGCAGCCTTCATAAGCTCCATACGGTATGCTTTGTCATTGTCCTCATCTGAAAAATCTATGTCATACAGGAGGGACTGTATGTAAAATCCGGTTCCTCCTGCTATAATCGGTACTTTTCCCCTTGCATATATCTCCTCTGTATATTTTTTTGCCATTTCCTTAAATACATATATATTAAATTCATCACTTGGATTAAGCTCGTCAACAAGATAATGTCTTATGCCGTCCATTTCCTCCCTTGTCACCTTTGCCGAGCCTATATCCATATATTTATATACCTGTATGCTGTCTGCACTTATAATCTCACCGTTTATGGCTTTGGCAAGCTTTACCGACAGCTCGGTTTTTCCGGAGGCTGTGGGTCCTGTTAATATAATAAGCTGTTTTTTTTCTGAATTTTCCATAATAAAATAAACACTCCTAAACACGGCTGTAAAACAATTCTTTATAAAATCCTTTTAAATTTCTTTTCAAGCTCATACTTACTCATTGATATAATCGTAGGCCGTCCATGTGGACAGTTATATGGATTGTCAAGGGTTAAAAGCTCGTCAATAAGTGCATCTGCCTCAGGAAATGAAAGCCTGTTATTTCCCTTTACCGCAGCCTTGCAGGACATTGCGGCAACCCTGTCAAGGATAAGAGAGGACTGCTTTCTTATAGCTGACTCATCTGTCAGATCATCTATTATTTCCATAAGCAGCTCTTTTTTTGCCACCGAGAACAGGTCAAAGGGAACTGCCCTTACTGCATATTCACTGCCTCCAAACTCCTCAAGCTCATAGCCAAGCTGATGGAAATAATTCATATATTCCTTTACTATCTGCTCCTCACGCATGGTTAAGGACAATATAATCGGAGGATTTACGGTCTGGGAAATTGTCTGCCTGTCCTTTAAACGCTTTATGGTCCTCTCGTACAGAACCTTTTCATGGGCAGCATGCTGGTCGATAATAAACATTTTATCGCCAAACTGAACTATCCAGTATGTGTCAAATATCTGACCTATTATACGGTGCTTAAGTCTTGACTCCCTTGATAAAAGCTTGTCATCAAATAATTCCATCTGCTCAGGCTTCCCTGATGTATTGTAGTTTGCCTCCTCCGCTACCATATTGCCGGTTTCCGTAATTTTAGCAGCTTCAATATTTTTAGCAGTCTCAATTTTTTTAGCTGTTTCAATATTTTTAGCAGCTTCAATAATGGTGTCTTTAGCTTTTATTTCATGTTCATATACAGCTTTCCTTTCAAATTTTTCTACCTGATTTGTCTCTGTGTTAAAGGTTACCTTAACACCTTCTATATTTGATTTATCATTTTCCTTAGCTTCCCGGTCTATGGCGATAAAGGTAACTTTGGCGGCAGAGGCAGCTATGGCGGTAGGGTCAGCTTTGGCTATAGGGTCAGCTTTGGCTATAGGGTCAGTTTCAGCTTTTGCTATACGGTTAGCTTCAAAAAATTCCGGCGTTTTCTCTTCCGCTCTCTCCTTTAATTCATGCCTCCGCTCCCTTGATTTTTCATTTTCCGTCTCAAATGAAGCCTCCTGTATAAGCTCCCTTTGTTTTAAGGCGTCGGCTATTGTGTTGATAACGGCAGGGTATATCTCCTCCGCATTCCTAAAGCGAAGCTCCATTTTTGCAGGATGTACATTTACGTCAAGAAGCTCCTGATTTATTGTAAGCTGAACAGCCGTAAAGGGATATTTGTGCTGCATCATAAAACTGCGGTACCCCTCCTCGATTGCCTTATTGATAATATTGCTTTTAATATATCTTCCGTTTATAAAATAATTTTCATATGCTCTGTTTCCCCTGCATATAACAGGCTTTCCTATAAATCCTCTTATTTTCACATTGTCAGCCTCTGAATTTAATTCAAGAAGATTCAGTGCTATATCCTTTCCGTAAATCGTGTATATAACATCCCTTAGGCTGCCGTTTCCGCTTGTGTGCAGCACATGCTTTCCGTTATTTATAAATCTTATGCTTATCTCAGGATGTGACATTGCCATGCGGCATACAATATCATTTATGTAGCCTGCCTCCGTCATTGCTGTCTTTAAAAATTTTTTTCTGGCAGGAACATTGAAGAACAGATTTCTCACTATAAAGGTAGTCCCGTCGGGAACGCCTATTTCCTCTATATTTCCCTCCTTGCCTCCGGACATTTCATACCTTGTGCCTAAAAAGTCCTCCCTTTGCTTTGTCACAAGCTCCACCATTGCCACTGCCCCTATACTTGAAAGAGCCTCTCCTCTAAAGCCAAGTGAGCTTACGGTTATTAAGTCAAGTGCCGATTTTATCTTGCTTGTGGCATGACGAAGAAACGCAGTTTTTACCTCCTCCTTAGGTATGCCGGAGCCGTTGTCCGTAATACGTATGAAGGATATGCCTCCCTCCTTTATCTCTACTGTTATGGCTGTAGCCATAGCATCTATGGCATTTTCCATAAGCTCCTTTACCACAGAGGAAGGACGTTCTATAACCTCGCCTGCCGCTATTTTATTTATGGTTTCCTGATCTAATACCTGTATTTTCCCCATATCCGCACCTTTTCAACGTTTTTATTTTCATCTCTTATAAGTTTTCCTCTGCCTCCAAAAGACTGTCATAGCCATACATCCGTACAGCATTTCTTATGGTTTCCTCTATTATATTTTTTCCCTTTCCCTGCATATATGTCAAAAACCTTCCGTACATCTCCAGCATCTTATCAGAGTATGTGGAAAGCTCACTCCTAAGATACGTTCTTGCAGAGGCGTTATCCGGGCTGTCGCCATCAGATGACATATTTCCTGCATTTTTTGCAAGGCCGGGATATCTTTCGGCAAAGCGTACCATCAAATTTTTCTCTATTGCAATAATAACCTCTATTACCATTTCATTTTCATGGCTTAAAGGCGGAAGGCTGTCCTTTATCCTTTCATATTCCTCAGGTGCAGCATACTCCGTCATTCTGCCGTACTTTTCCTCTATCATATTTCTTCCATTCTTAAAATTTAAGTTAAACTCATAGAGATACTGTATAAGCATTTCCCTTGTCCACAGAAGATACCTGCTTTTCCGTATTATGCTAAAGGTTTTAAAGTCATTCTGATACCTGATGCGTCCGCCTTTCCTCTCCACCTTGTCATATGCGGCAAATTCAGCCTTTACTATCGCTTCCACAAGGTTAGTGTGGTTCATTTTATGATACCCTGCCTTTGTCAGCAGCTCCTCTGCATGGTTCTGCATAAATATATCTTCATCACTTATAAAATTATCCTGATACATCCTTTTTGTTATAATTGCAGATATTTCTTCGAAAATTGACACATTTGCAGGATTTGTTGCATTTTCACTTATTTTTTGCAGCAATGGAGGTATTTTCTTTAAGCTAAAGTTAAAATCCGTGCTGTGATAAAGCCATTTATCGTGACAGCAGTATTGTCCGTTTATAAGATTTATAAGCCTAAGTGTTTCCTTAACTGCCTTCATTGCCTCCATTGCCGCAGCTACAGTGTCGCCCCTGTCAAGCATACGCTTAAAATTATATTGTCCTGTCTGTGCATATAAAACGGCTGACTCTGCCAGCTTTATATACCTTATGTCCATAGGGTAATACTCTTTAATAAGATTTCTTATATTGGTAAAAAAACCTAAATCATCCCTGAATATTTCGCCGCTTACCGCCGCTGCAAGCCGTTCCTCGTCAGCCTCAAGCCAGTTTATCTTTTCTTTTATGTCATTGTGCCGGTAATTTTCAGCTATGGAATTTTCATTTGAAATTATTGAAAATAATGTCTCAGAAATAAAATTTGTTCCAAGCAGCCTTGTAAAAAATTCCTTAACAGTTCCTACTCCAAGCCTTCCGCCGCCCTGCCCGGTATTCACACGCCTAAAGCCCATAAATTCCTTTGGCAGCTCCTCGTAGGCCTTTTTTAGCTCCTCGCCTGTTTTTTCGTAGTCCTCGTCCGTAAGCCACATACAAAAGCCCGGTCCCCAGTCATGGTCTCTCGAATACTCATCATCAAAGCCAAAGCAGTCTGAGTCCTCGCCGGAAAGCCCTACGGCTATTCTTCCCTCATATTCAGGAAATTTTTCTCTTATCATAGGTATTCCAAAGGTCTCGTAATATTTGCGGCATAAATCCATACCCTTTATACCTGTCTTCATATTTGGTTCCATACCTGTTTCTATATTTGTTTTTATATTTCTATCCATTTCACCTAAAATACTTTCCAAATTTAACCTTCTGCCTCCGCATATGCCTATTTATACATTTTTTCAAGCATTATCCTGTATTTATCGGTCCATCAGTGTATTAAGATACTCTATAGACACAATCACATCATCCTCAATAAAAAAGCAAAGCTTCATATTGCCCTTAGCATAGACAAAGGCTTTATCGGTTTTTGATGTATAATCTCCATATGTCTCCGTCACCTTAGCGGCATCATCGCCTATGCACACGCCCTCCTTTGTTGAGACAGAGTCGTCCTTTAAAATCACTGATGACACATAGTCCGTGCCGTTCTCCTGAAAGGTGTTAAGCTCAAAGCCATTGTAGGTATACACCTTGTCCAAATCGCCAAAGGCACAGCTTGGAGCCTCATAATATGACTGGGGCTCTCCTAAGGCATCAATATATTCCTTTGCCTCTGCTTCAATTTCAATCTCTACATCTCCCGTCTTAAACACATAGCCCTGCTCTGACGGCTTAGGGGTGTTTTGATCATTGTTATTTGTCTGTGACACTGAATTGTTATTATCATTTTTTCCCGTGATAACCTTTTCCTTCTCTCCACAGCCTGACAATATAAAGGTTGTCACCAGTGCAATTATAAATATTTTTCTTTTCATAGCTTTATTTCTCCTTATTTTGATATATCTTCTTTAAAGTTACCCTGTCGATTTTTCCGTTTGCAGTGAGGGGCATTTCCGAAAGCTTAATTATACGGTTAGGAAGCATATAGCGTGGCAGCTTTTCCTTTAAAACCGCAGCCAGCTCGCTGTCAGTTATGTCTCCCACATAATACAGCACGATTTTTCCTTTTATCTCGTCATATACACTGCCGGCAAGCTTTACGCCGTCAAGCATATTGACATTGGCTTCTATTTCTCCAAGCTCTATTCTGTGGCCCATATGCTTAATCTGATAGTCCTTTCTTGACACAAAGACCAGCTCGCCATACTCATTGTATTTTCCCAAATCCCCTGTCCTGTATATAAGCTCAGGATATACTGTGTTTAACGGATTTTGGACAAATACCTCATTTGTCTTTTCCCGGTTATTGTAATAGCCAAGCGTAAGCGAGGTGCCTCTGATACAGATTTCTCCAATCTCGTCAGCCTCCGCACGCCTGTTATCCTCATTTAAAAGAAGGATTTCCGTATTTTTAAAGGGTCTGCCTATAGGAATTGCTTCATTTAGCTGAAATTCCCTGTTTACCTTATAATAACAGCACATTCCCGTTCCTTCGGTGGGGCCGTAAAGATTTATAAATTTTGCATTTGGAAGAACAGCCTTCCACATATTAAACTGTTTAATGGGAAATACCTCGCTTCCGAATGCCACCGTATGTAAATATTTTGGCGTGACTGTCTTGAAGGTATTAAACGCAGATATCATTGTAAGTGCAGATACAACCCAGCACACTGTATTAATCCGGTACTCATTTAAAAACTCTACCAGCTTAACTGGCATCATAAACAGGCTTCTTGGAATAAGATATGTGGCTGCCCCAAATTTTAATGTAGGATATATTTCCTTTAGGCAGGCGTCAAAATAAAGGGGAGTCTGGTTTCCGAATACGGTATCCTCGTTAAACTCCAGAGTTTCCGAAAGCTGCTCTATGTAATCAATAACCGACCTGTGGCACGCTACAACACCCTTAGGCACTCCTGTTGAGCCGGAGGTAAAAACTATATATACAGGGTCCGTGTCGATAGCCCTGCCGTAAATATCCGCAAGGGCTTCCTCACAGACAGGGGTTTTGCATATATCGTCATAAATAGCTATTTCACCGTCATAATCAAAGTCTTCTGCAATGACCTTTGTAGCAGCATCGCATATAATAACAGGTGACTGTACATTTTCTAAGATAAGCCGGATTCTTCCGGCAGGCATCTCCTCGTCAATGGGAACATAGTAATCTCCTGCGGTAATAACTCCGAAAAATGCAGTAACCTCCTTTGGATGCTTGTTCATAAACACCACAACAGGCTTGCCGTATATTCCTTTTTTATGTAAAAAGGAGCCTATAGCCCTGCTCTGCTCATATACCTGTCTGAAGGTCATTCCCTCGCTTCCGTTTGAATATGCTGTCTTGTCAGGCTTTTTTTTCACTATTTCATTTAAGTAATCCAGTAAATTATTCTGCATAAATTTTCAGGTCCTTTCTCTATTATTAAAAAATCAAATGCTGATAGCCCTGCTTTAGCTTTCCGCACATTAAAACTGATTTTCTTGCCAAAACCTCCATCACGTCAAGATAACCCTTTTCTATCTGACAGTCCCGCTTAATCATTGACAGCTCCGTGCAGCCAAGCAGATTTACTTCTGCTCCCATATGGTAAAGCTCTCCTGATGCCTCCTCAAACATATCCATATCCACAGGAAGTCCTGCCTTTACGTTATCATATATAATGTGCATAATCTTAGCCTGACCTTGAGACGTTGGAATATTGCATATTATGCCGTACTCCTTAAATACCCTCTGGAATAATCTGCTTTGTATTGTACCCTCTGTCGCCATAATTCCCACAGATGATATTCCCTCTGACTTAAGATAACAGGCAGTTTCCTCGATTGCATTTATAATATATACGCCGATTTTCTCCTCCAGCTCCTTTTGAAAAAAATGTGCCGTAATGCAGGGAATGGCTATTACCTCAGCTCCCTGTGCCACAAGCCCCTTTCCTGTATCAATAAGCTGTGCCATTGGATTTTCACTGCTCTTTCCAAGTATAAACCGTGTCCTGTCGGGAATCTGCGGTCTGCTGTGGAGGATAAGCTCTATATGCTCCTGGTCTGTGGCAGCCTTAGTCATCTCCACGATAAGCTGTATAAAATACGCAGATGCCATAGGCCCGAGACCTCCTATAATACCTAACCGTTTCATTATTCTTTCCTCTTTTTAATTAATTTTCGGATATTTGCTGCGGTCATAATTATGGGAATTCCAATGGCTGTCGGAATACTGTTTTATCTGTGAATCCGTCCACAGAAAAATAGTCGGATAATCAGGTCTTCTCGGACATGTATCAAAGTGATACCAGCCCCAGCCGTCGTCAATATCAACAAGATTCCAATAATGCAGCGTATCGCCGCTTGGAATTCTCTCTATATCCATATTTTTAATTCCTGCCCTCGTTAAAAGTGCCTTTGAGACACTTGCGTAAACGTAGCAGTCGCCCCTGTTATACACAAGCCCTTCAAATGCCGCCTTAAGCCAGTCGCCCTTTTCCGACGAGTCCACATATCCCACATGGCTGTCTACCCATTTAAAAATCGCATATGCCTTATCCTTCTGTGACATATTGTCTGTTATGATACGGCCAAGCACCTCGTCCGCCAGTGCATATATCTCATTTTCCGCATATATTCTTGACTTGACGGTGATATTTACGGTCACTTCGGAGGTGTTTCCGGCATGGTCGACAGCCCTGTATGTAACAGGGTATGTGCCCTCTGCCTTAAGATTTACAGCCGCAGAATCAACATAAAGCTCCAGACCCTCCATGCAGTTATCCGTTACGCTGACATTTTGCTTGTAGGATATACTGTCTCCTATATATACGGTTCTGTTATTTGCCCCGCTAATCACCGGAGGCTCCTTGTCTGCGGCAAGTGTAAGTTCTGCCTGCTTAGTGGTTTTATTTCCGCCCTCATCGGTTGCCGAAATGCTGACTGTCTGTGTTCCCTCACGAGTAAAATCCGGCGTTTCCTCAAAGGAGTAGGTTATATTTGTAATATCTGACGCCTGAGCAACAAAATCCTCCGGCTTTCTCTCAAGCAGTGTAAAGCTGCTTACATTCCTAAGCTCTATAACAGGTGCCACAGTGTCAACAACCTCTGCCTGCACCTCATAGTTTACTCCGTCTAATTCCACTACAATGGTGTTTGTGCCAACCTTTGCAAAATCAATGGTGCTCATATCAGTAACTATTCTTGCATTTGACTCATTTTCCACAAAGGCTGATATATCCGGCGGGCTGCTTCCTGCCTCAATAGTAATATTAGTCTTAACGGCATAAATGCTTAGCTCCGCCTCTGCTGTTGTTGTATTTCCGCCTGCATCCGTTACGGCAATGGTAACTGTCTGATGCTCTACCTTTTCAAGGTCAGGCTCCTTTACAAATTCTGCACTTGTCTTTGTAACATCATCTATGCTCTTTATAAAATCCATAGGATTTAAGGTGTTTCCGTATTCGATTTTTACAGGCTTTGTCTCAACTACGGGAGCTATGGTGTCCTCTATGTAAAGAGTGGATTTATGCTTAAAAAATCCTGTCTTTATCTCCAAATGATATTCTCCCGGAACAGTTATGTCTATCTCGTCACTGTTTTCGGTAAAATATGCGTCCTCGTCCTCCCTTTTAAGGAAGTCGCCTACATCAACCTGTAAGCCTGCCTCAACATGGCACACCTCATAGACAAGACTGCCCTGATAAATCAAAAAGCCTGTTATTCCCCCTGTAATAAGGGTAAGAAATAAAATTAAAAACAACAGTTTTTTTCTTCTTAATGACTTCTTTCTTCTTTTAGACGGCTTCTTCCCCTTCACCGTCTTTTCCTCTGATATCCTTTTTCCCTTAGTCTTCATTTTTCAACCTCCGTAATGCTCCTTTAAACAGAAAGAGAATATTGCTCACAAAGCATAGTTACCGTCATGACAATAAGAAGATAATCTATCTCATAAGCGCCCATTAATTTAAAATCCTCCCGGCCGTATATTTTTTTCATTTCATTGACATACTTAACGTCGAATACTCCATATTTCTTAATTATTTCGTCGTCAAGGAAATTCATATTTGACGGCTTTTTAATCATAGAGGACATACCGGGTGCCTGAAACGGAAACTTCTTACGCTTTAGTATTTCATCGGGAACGATTCCCTCCCCCGCTTTTTTCAGTATGTATTTTTCGTTCACTCCCTTTAGCTTATATTTATCAGGTATTGTCGCCGCAAAGGATAAAAGCTCAGAGTCCAAAAACGGGTGGCGTCCCTCGACGGAATGAGAGAAAAACATCCTGTCGCCATGCTCCCCCAACAGATGGTCGGAAAGCCTAAGCTTGTAATCTATGTATGACCTTCTCTGCTGTGAGCTTAGGTTTTTAACATGCTCCACGTTGATAGGGCTTTCCCTAAAGGCTGAAAAATTTTTCCACTCTCCCCTGATATCCTCACTGTATATCTTTGTATGGAGTTTATTAATCTCCGGGTGATTTCTCTCAAAGCGGAAGTATTTATCTCCCCACAGCCGCTCATTTACCTCACATTCCTCTTTGGACATTTTATCCTTCTGCATATTTCTGAACAGATCCACCATGTAGCCTACATAGCCGCAGAAAAACTCGTCTGAGCCCTGCCCGGTAAGCACTGCCTTTGCAGGAGATGTGCTTACAAGTCCTGACAGCATATATGCCGCCACATCATAGCTTTCCTTAACGGCACCTTCCGCATGGTAAATAACATTTGAGAGATTATTCCAAATCTCCTCCTCCGCCACCCTTGTGCTGTAGTGGGTGGAATGTACGCAGTCACATACAATCCTTTGGAACCGGCTTTCGTCCAAATCTCCCGAGCCCACCTCAGCCGAAAAGGAATAAAAGCTGTTAAGCATATATTTTCCGATATAGCATGCCACAATAGAGCTGTCCAAGCCCCCCGATATGTAAAAGCCTATAGGCACATCTGCAATAAGTCTTCTGCTTATGGCTCTTTTCAAAAGCTCCCTAAGTCTTTCAACATAGTAAGCCTCTCCCTTATCCTCCTGCTCCTTTTTATATACCAAATCCCAATATTCAATATCCTTTATATCCTCCATTGGCCTGATTAAAAGCATATGTCCTGCCCTCAGCGAATATATGTTTTTAAAAAATGTATTGGGAGAAACCACTCCCGGAAAATTCATAAGCTGGTCCACTGCCTTCATATTTAATTTACGCTCTATGCCGGGATATTCCAGTATAGCCTTTATCTCCGAGCCAAAGATGACACGTCCCTCTGCAACCGTATAAAACAGCGGACAAATTCCTATCTGGTCCCTGACAAGAATAAGCCGGCCGTTTTTCTCATCATACAGTGCTATTGCAAACTGTCCGTTTAAATGCTTTGGAAAATCCAGACCGTATTCCTCATACAGGTGGAGTATAACCTCCACATCCGTCTCGGTATGGAAGCTATGTCCCTTTTTGATAAGCTCATCCTTAAGCTCACGCCAGTTAAATATTTCGCCGTTGCAAATCATTGATACAGACCTATCCTCGTTTAAAATAGGCTGCATTCCGCCCTCCAGGTCAAGAAAGCTTAATCTGTTAAAGCCTAAAGCCACCTGATTGTTAATCATGGTACGGCTGCCGTCAGGTCCTCTGTGGCGAATGGCGAAAAGCATTCTCTTTACGATTTCTTCATCCGGCTTTCTGTTTTCTTTTATGTTATATATTCCGCAAATTCCACACATCTGCTGCCTTTGTCCTTTCAATATATTATTTGGCTGTCATGCCGTAATATTTATATTGTGCTGCCTTTTCGGTCTCATAGTCATTTATCTTCTGCTGCCATATTTCGCTTAATTCCTTTTCATTCCTGCGGTCAGGCACCTTGTATTCCTCCGATAAAACCTTTCCTATATAATCGGCAAGCTTCTCCGCCCCCGATAAATTCATATGAAGCCCTGCATCATATGTATCAGTATTATAGTCAATTCCGATTTCATCTGTCAACTCAAGAAAGTTAATATATTTTAAAGACTTATCTTTGGCATAGTCCCTAACCTGCTCGTCCCATTCCTCATACCAGTATGGATAGAGGCTTGGAGCCTTTATTAAAATCAGCTCAATTCCATTTTCCTCGCACAAGTCACACATCATATCAAGATATTTCCATGCCTTTTCGCCGAAGCTGTAATCAAGCAGCTTTCTTCCGGAGGGCACATTCTTTGCAGGGAGAACATCTACCCTCATATAGTAACCGTTATGCGTAACCTTTTTGCTCTTAAAGAGATACTTAAAATCGTCAGAGGTAAGCTCATTCCAGCGTGAATGGTACCTTAATATGGGAAACACATAATCCAAAAAGCTTTCCTCCTCCTTCATAGAGGCTAAAATAGCATTCACCTTTGAGGAGGACCACCTCATGCCCTCAAGTGTCATACGGTTGTATGCTTCTGACTTGGATTCATTAAACTGCAGGGACTGTATGTTAAAAATGACAACCTTAGGGGTATCGTATCTAAGCACATCCTCTAGCATATAGTAGGACTGCCATATATACTGCTCCGCATTTCCTCTTATATAGCTGTTAATTCCGTATTTCTGCCATAGCGTAACGGGAGAAAAATTCTCATACACCTCACAGTCTCCTACGAAAATAACGTCAAAATCCTTATTTTCTTCATTGTAGTAGTCTGCCGTAAAGGCTCCCTCCACAATGCCGTCTGCATATTTCGGCATCAGCAGCCGCTGTAAAAAATATAATATGCCTACAGTACATATAACCGTTATAAAAATTTTTAAAAAGGTTTTTCTTTTATTTTTTACAAAATTCTTCACATCTGCTCTCCTTCATAAAACCTGCCGGACAAATCATGTCAAAACCCTTTAAAACCTATTATAGTCCGTTAAAATCTATTAAAATCTGTTATAAATAAACTGGCTTGAGTCATATCCGACACCGTATGCTCCCATTAAAAGCGTCACTATAAATAAGCCTGTCCATAATATGTACCGCACAGGATAAGGCTTCTTTGCAATCTTATCCCTCACCCTGCCCTTTCGCTGGATGACACTGACTGCAATTAATATGACAATGCCAAATATGAGAACACAGTAATCCGTCATACTCAATCCAAGCTCAAGGAGGGCTCCGTTCCACAGAATACTTAAATCCGTCTCCGTAAATACAGAGCATAATGACCTTATTGTGTCGGCTACTGAGCTGTAGCAGTCAAACATATTAAGACAGCATATAAGCATAAAGGTTCTTCCAATCTGAAACAGCTTATAGGCAAAGCTTTTGCCAAAGTCAAAACGGTTGTGAAATTTAAGGTAAAGAGGCTCTAATTCCTCAGACACCATAAGCACGAACCAGTTTAAAAGCCCCCATACTATAAAGTTCCAGCTTGCACCATGCCATATGCCTGTGGTAAACCACACCACAAATGATGAAGCGTGAACCGGAATATGCTTTCCTATGGAGCCTTTTATATGCTTTCTTGAAGCCTTTGAAAGCTTCTGTATCAATTTGCTTGAGGATACGGGATAAAAAATATAATCCCTGAACCAGCTGCACATGGATATATGCCATCTTCGCCAGTATTCCTTTAAGGATTTTGAAAAATACGGCCTGTTAAAGTTTTCACAGACAGTAATTCCCAAAGCCTGAGCAATACCTATGGTAATATCTATACCGCCTGTAAAATCGGCGTACAGCTCTATTGTGTAAAATATCATTCCCACAAAGGCATAGGTTCCATGATATGTATCTATATCTCCGGTAATAGTGCTGACGGCTGCCAGTATACGGTCAGCTATCACAAGCTTTTTAAAGAAGCCCCATAAAACTCTCTGTAAGCCATAGCTTACCGCCTTTCCGTCAAAGGGATGCTCCTCATATAATGTCTTTTTAAGGTCTGAAAACCTGCTGATAGGTCCCTGAATAAGCTGCGGAAAAAATGATATAAACAAGGCGTATTTGAATATATTTTTCTCAGCATGCACCGTTCCCCTGCATACATCTATCAGGTAGCCAAGTGACTGAAAGGTATAAAAAGAAATTCCTAATGGCAATATCATATTGACAAGGGATATTTTTTCTCCTGCTCCAAATGCCCCAAGAATATCATTCACATTAGCAATTATAAAATTCGTATATTTCGCTGCCGCCAAAATGCCTATGTTTATAAGGATGCCAAGCACCTTCCACCCTGCACGGATACGCTTCCCATGTGCCTTATAAAGCTTCTTATCCTCCTTAGACAGCTCCTCCTTATGTACTTTCAGGTACTCACTCTGCCTGTCTGCATTTTTTTCAATCTGACAGGCACAAAAATAAGTTGTAACCGTTGTTATCAAAATGTAGATTAAATATACCGGACCTGCTATGTAATAAAATATCAAGCTTGCCAAAAGCAGCAGCACCCACTGGAGCTTTTTTGGTATTAAATAATAAACCAAAAGCAGCAATGCTGCAAATCCGATAAAGCTATATGATGTAAATAACATACCTCACACTCCACAAGGCTTTATCTAAAGCCTACTCTTCGTCCTCCAGCTTTTTAATCAACGCATACAAAGCCTTTGCCGAGTTAAAATTTTCAGGGACAATGTACTCTGCTGAAATAGTCACATCAAAATTTTCGCTGATTTCTGAAATAAGTGTGACAATATCAAAGGAATCCAAAATCATACCGTCGATAAGGTTTTCCTGTGTCTCAAAGTCCACGTCCGGATGTAATTCCGATAAAATATTTAACAGCTCTTCCATTTTTCTTTTCCTCCATTTACTCCTATATAAATGTTATGTCTAAGACCGTCATATTACGGACCCTGTGATTTTATGCAAATAAAAACACAATAGCATTTTATAATACTATTGTGTTTTTGTAAACCTTATTGGGAATAAAATTGTGTTTTTATTTTAAGACAAGCATTGTAAGCACATACTTAGCTGCTTCCCTATCAGGGAGCTTAAGGCTGATGACCCCCTCCTTTGCCTCCTTTATCATATAGCCAAATATGTCAAAGCCGCCCATAACCCCGTATTTGTGGTAATTTCTTATCTTTTTGTCAAGGAATGCAGGAATAAGCGGCTCCATTACCTCCCCAAAGCCTAAAACGTATTCCTTTAACAAATCCTTTCCTAAATCATTTTTTATCTTTTCTACTATGTCATTAAGCCTTTCCGGTTCATTCTCAGTAAGTATCGGAATGTTGATAACCGGCCTGTCATCCCTTATGGTAATATATCCGTCCTCCACAAATTCTGAAATCATAAGCTTTTCATATTCAGTAAAATCCGACAGCTTAACGCCGCTTTTATAGTATTTATCCCGTATTGCCATAACTGCTCCTGCAAGCTTTTTAACCTCATCAGTTCCACTGTTTCTGTTGTTTAAACCACACAGCAGCAAAAAGAAGGTATCTGCCTGGCTGATTTCGGCAAAATCCACATCATTGGACTTATAGCCGTTGCACATACGGTATTCTGAATATTGTGTCAGGTCTTCGTCAAGTCCCTTTAAGCCTTCATCCTTTAAGCCTGCCAATACCCAGTATTTTGAACCGTCCTTTCTAAGCGGTCTGTCTGTTATATTTTTTTCTTCCCAGACCTTAAACATCTGCTCATATGCCATCTCCTGAGCTGTTTTTAACAGAATATGCCACATAAAGTAATCTTCATTGACGTCAGATCTGTTAAAGTAATCTATGGAATTTATTTCCTCCCTTCTTGCCATCACCGCCTCATAAATCTTATCTGCATAAGGCTTTGCGTTTTCATATCCGTACATAACCTCAGCCTTAAGAACCTTTGAGTCCTTAATAAAAAAGTTTGTCCGGTATCTCTTTCCCGTCTGCTTTAAAAAATCCATATAAACCATATTCTCTATATGCTTTTCCAGATATGCAGACGCCACATTCAGCTTCCCGGATATTTCGCTTATATCAAGGGGTTCTTCATAGCAGGCTGCCGCAATATTCTGCACAAGCAAATCCTCCATTAAATCCCGGCGGTTGCTGTCATCCTCAATCCAACCGTCTATTCCTACCCACATTTTAACAGGCCTTACATCTAAATTTTTTTCGCTCATATTAATTTTCTCCTTTAACTCTTTTTTTATTTTGCCAAGATACCATCTTATAGTGCTGTCGCTTATGCCGAGAATCCGGGAAATTTCCGCCGTTGATTTATTTTCATAATAGTGCATGATTATAATTTCCCTCTGGGTTTTGGCAAATGTGGAAATGGCTTTTCTCAGCTTTTCATACATAAGCTTATTTTCCGCCTCAAGCATAGTATCTGTCTCTGCGGCAAGATTTTCCACCTCGTCAATGCCGGCGTGGTTCCAGTGCTTTTTATTGCTCCTTAAATATTTTGACCATGTATAATGGCAGACTGTATATACAAAGCTGCTTAAATGCTCTATATCCGTCTCCTTATCTATACAGACCAAAAGCTGTACAATAATCTCCGAAGCCAAATCCTCTGCCTCATATGAATTTCCGGTTTTTTCATATGCAAACCCTAATATTTTTTTTGCATAAGTAAGAAGCAGTGCTTCCGATAGTTTCATGACATTTCTCCATTCTTGGGTTTTTGTAAGACGTAAAGGGGTACCTTTTTTGCAAACCTTACGCTTACATTTATTTAGTACCCCTTTTAAGGTTAATTGTTGGAAAAAAATTTATTAAAAATTTTTATTAAATTAATATGTTTCCTCGCATATTGTTCGGGACATATTGTCCGGGACCGGCACATAAAGGGAATTTAAGGGTGCAGGGCGGCAGCTTTCCCCTTAGGCAGGCGGTTAAATATATTTTTTGAAAGCGTCGAAAGGGAGTAAGAAATTCTATCAATGCGATACCGCCGCCTTCTAAGCTTCGTGCGTAACTCG
>N._stephensi_703_cecum__coassemble_2_pt1 | contig 53571 bp, 36 predicted proteins | sample N__stephensi_703_cecum__metabat2_low_PE_004 | metagenome-assembled genome bin N | reverse complement strand
ATTTACGAAATCTTATATCAGTTTTTGAGTTTACACAAAACTTGAAACGGTCTCGAAATTTTTGCTATCACTTAAAAAAGCAGAACAAGTATACAGAGTAAAAAACAGTTGACAAGACCTTACTCATATGATATAAATATTAAGTCGGTTTTAAGCAAAAGCCGTACTTATAGGGGTGTAGTTCATCGGTAGAATAAGAGTCTCCAAAACTCCAGAGGAGGGTTCGATTCCTTCCACCCCTGCTAAAAAAAGAATGCTGATTTTGATACAAAATCAGCATTCTTTTTAATTATAGGAAATTACTCTAATCAATCCACAAGTTTGGCTAAGTCTTTAGACTTTTCGAACTTGCAAGTGTCGGCTCTGCCGACACTTTTGGCTTTTCCATTATTTGTGTTAAGAATAATTACAAATAAGATACTTCAAGCGAATAACCCTAGTTCTTAACTGTCAGGCCATTAACAAGGTTACTTACTCCATCAACAGAAAGACCGAGTCCCATGATAAAAATCTGTGAGATTGCGGCACCGAAAGGATCAATCACCATGAGAAGTCCGATAATAGCAGTTGCAAGTCCGACAATTAACGAAATTATCCATTTATTATTCTGTTTTCTGTTTAGTATGGCCAGAATAACATTTACTGCACTGTTGACAATGATGAGTATTCCAATGATAAAAGGTAAAATTGAAACTACAGTTTTCATTTTTACAATTAAAATAATGCCAACTATCATCATAACAACAGACTTCATGATAGTAATAACACTGTCCTTACTGACACTTTCCTCTCCGCTTTTCTTTCGCTTGGTAAAGAGAACAATTAAGCTTATAACACCTGCAATTATAAGCGTGCAGCCAATTATCATACAGGCGATATCCATAGCAGCACCCGGCCAGACCATCAAAATAATGCCAAGTACAATCATGATAAGCGAAGAAACGACTTCATTTTGAAGAATTTTTTTCATTCTAAGCATCTCCTTTTCTATTCAGCATATATAATGCCTATATTTTTTCATTTATTATACATCAAACTGCTTGTAATTAATTACATAATCGGATATAATATTATCAGATTGGATATTTGGAGGCTTTTAATGTTTGATTTGGTTTCATTTTGTCGATATTTTTATTCCACATATTTTTTGACTGTTTCATGTATTCATGAATATACTCAGACCTTCTCCATAGGAATACCCGATGATATACAAATTTCTTCACAAATAATTAATGAATTGTATTTATCCAAATGCTATCCTGCCGTTTACACAGCTATGGATGCTGCACATTATGGCCTCGTTAAATTAAATAAAAGTAAAGAAGATATTTTGTTAGGTCCTGTATACAGCACGCCTATAACAAAAGAAACAGTTCACAATTTTATGCTTGTTCACACGATAAGCTCCGAGAGGCTAGAGGAGGTGGAACAGCAGTTAATAGCGAAGCCCCGTTATAGTTACAATCAGTTTTTAAACATTCTATCTTTTCTGCATTTTATATTAAACCGGGAGGAAGTTTCCATAACAGATAATTTTGCTGTAGCTGAAAGGAATTTTCAGGATGAGATTGCCGCACAATATTTTAGACTGACTTCTCTTGACCGTGATGAACAGCGTCAGAGAGGAACCTACTTTTTCGAACAGAGAATGATTGACTATGTAAAACGAGGAAATGCAGACGAGCTGCGAAAGTTTCTTTTAGATGCAGTTCAGCAGCAGAATCTGCCGGAAGGAAGATTCAGTGATAATGCACTCAGACAAGCTAAGGATGTATTTATCAGGACGGTAACGATTGTTGGAAGAGACGGTGCCATTCCGGGAGGTATGGATATCGAACAGGTATATTATCTCACTGATGCCTATATTCGTGAATGTGAGTGCTTATTGTCCGTTGATTCCATTAAAAATCTACAGTTTAATATGTTGATTGATTTTACAAATTGTGTATCTCAGGCACAAATACCCGGTGGAGTTTCTGCAGAAATTAATTCCTGTATTCGGTATATTTCAAGTCATATCTGCGAGACAATCAGTGTGGATGATGTTGCCGCAGCTATTGGCAAAAGCCGGGCGTATACTACATCAAAATTTCGGAAGGAAACAGGCTTTAGTATTGCTAAATATATTACCCACTGCCGTATGAGAGAGGCTAAGACACTGCTCAAATATTCTGATATGAGTATCGTCCAAATTAGCGTGTATCTCAACTATGCAAATCAAGGACATTTTCAAACTGTATTCAAAAAATACTATGGCATGACGCCAAATCAGTTTCGCCAAAGAGGAGAATAGAATTTTTATGATGATATTTCACCATAAAAAATGCAGTGGAAGAAATTCCTGAAATGAATTATAATGAGGCAGAGCCGTTTAGAGAATGTAACGGATAGCTATACAATTTACACATCTAAAAAAAGGAGACATAAAATGCGTGAGATGGAATTTAAGATGGAGCGTGAAAATCTTGTGGAGATAGGTCAGGAGGTGGAAATTACAGAGGGAAAGCTTCCAAGCAGCTATTACTACACCCTTGAGCCTGCGGTGGCAATGTCTTCCAACTATTCCTTTAGAGACAGGTTAAAATCAACAAAGGGTATTGTGAAAAATATACATGAAACCGAGAGAGGCTTTTTTGTGACGGTAGAATTTGACGAATAAATGATAAGCTGATTTTTAAATTACCATTTTTTGAGATAGTCCGAAAAAGCATATTTTATCAAAGAAGGTATATTATAAGTATAAAGAGGAACAAACAATCTTTTCCTTGCAAAAGAAAGAAATAAGGGATATAATGGGCGATAGTCAAATTCAGTGAAGACAGAATTTAGCTATTGTAAGGAATTTGGAGGTATAGGAAGTTGATTTATACAGTAACCTTTAATCCTGCTATTGATTATATAGTGGGAGTAAATGATTTAAGACATGGAGAGGTAAACAGGGCGGACGAGGAACAGATATTGCCGGGAGGAAAAGGCATAAATGTATCGGTTGTGCTTAGCAATCTTGGAATAGAAAACGTGGCAATGGGATTTCTTGCCGGCTACACAGGAGATATGATAGAGTCCATGCTTCATAAATATGGTCTTGTCACCGATTTTATAAAGCTTAAGGACGGTATGTCAAGAATAAATGTAAAAGTAAAGTCCCAGATGGAAACAGAGATAAACGGAGCAGGTCCGGAGGTTGACGCAGACAGTATAGAGGAGCTGTACGCTAAGCTTAAAAGCCTTAAGAATGGGGACTTTCTTGTCCTTTCGGGAAGTATACCCCACACTACAGACAATAAAGCCTATATGGAGATAATGGAATTTCTTGAGGGAAAGGGAGTAAAGGTGGCAGTAGATGCGACAGGGGAGCTTTTGCTTAATGTGCTTAAATATAAGCCGTTTCTTGTAAAGCCAAATATACATGAGTTAGGGGAGCTGTTTGAGGTTACTCTTAGAAACAAGAGTGATGTAGAGGTATATGCCGGAAGGCTGAAGGAGCAGGGAGCGGTAAACGTACTTGTTTCAATGGCGGGAGACGGAGCACTTCTCATAGATGAAAACGGAAGAGTGCATGAGATAAATGCACCTATGGGGAGAGTTATAAATTCCGTAGGAGCAGGGGATTCTATGGTGGCAGGGTTTATAGCAGGCTATCAGGAGACAGGCTTATATGAGGAAGCATTGAAAAAAGGAGTGGCGGCGGGAAGCGCCTCCGCATTTTCAAAAAATCTTGCGACTAAGGAGCAGGTTGAGGAACTGCTTAATGAGCTGTAAGTGTAAATTTTTTATTAATGTAAGAAGGATATTAAGCTGTAAAATTGCAGCCTAAGAATTTTCAGACAGTGCTTCTGCATTGGGTACGGTATGTACAATTAACAGGATTGACATTATTTGGGATATTTTATATAATATAAATGCAAATGAGAATTTGTGAGACAAAATTTGTGAAACAAATTAAAATTTTTAACAGGAGGTAGGATTAATGTTTGATTTAACAGGGCGTGTTGTAGTTGTTTCAGGTGCTTCTTCAGGTCTTGGCACACAGATGGCAAAGGGCTTTGCAGGTCAGGGTGCTGATTTGGTCATCATGGCAAGACGTATCGAGAGGCTGGAGGCTCTCGCAGAGGAAATCCGTGCTATGGGAGTTAAATGTCTGCCAATTCAGTGTGATGTAACGAAGCCGGAGGTTGTTAATGAGGCCGCTAAGAAAGCGGAGGCAGAGTTTGGTAAGGTTGATGTTTTGGTCAACTGTGCCGGTTCTGCAAAAAATGCAGGCGTTTTGGACATGACAGATGAAGAATGGGATTTTACGATTAGCACAGATATGGACAGCGTGTTCTATGTAACCCGTGCATTTGGCAACATTATGAAGAAAAACCAGTACGGCCGCATTATCAATATTGCTTCAATGTATGGTATGGTAGGCAACACAGCGATGGATACGGTGGCTTACCACACGTCAAAGGGCGGTGTTGTCAACTTTACAAGAGCGGTTGCTGCCGAGCTTGCAAAGTATAATATTACCTGCAATGCAATCTGTCCGGGCTACTTTGAGACAGAGCTGACGGTGGACACCTTAAAAACAGAGTCATTTTCAGCATATATGAAAGCGACGGTTCCGCTTGGAAGATATGGTGTAAGCGGTGAGCTGAATGCAGGAGCTATCTTCCTTGCCAGCGATGAGGCATCTTATGTGACGGGCGTAATTCTCCCGATTGACGGCGGTTACACCTGCGTATAATCACTTAAAAATTACATATGTAAGTTAAACGCCGCAGTTTTTTAAGCTGCGGCGTTTTTTAAGATACCCGCAGTCTAAAGATATTCTTTTGCCGTCTGCATCATAATTTTCCCAAAGTAAATTCTTTCCGCCACCCCTGTTAAAATACAAAAATGCAGAAATAAATCTCTTGAATAAACCTCCTCACCATTATATACTTACTATATAAAACATTGTGGATTTCATCACAGAACGGAGGCAAAACGTGAACAAAAACATTTCAAAAACCAAAATCGTGGCAGATCATATAATACATGGAGCAGATTACAATCCTGACCAGTGGCTTGACTATCCTGAAATACTAAGCGAGGATGTACGCCTTATGAAGCTTGCCGGCATGAACGAGGTTTCCATAGGCATATTCGCATGGAAGGCACTTGAGCCGGAGGAGGGAGTATATAATTTCGGCTGGCTTGATGAGCTGTTTGACAGGCTTGAGGCAAACGGCATAGACGCCTTTTTGGCAACGCCGTCAGGTGCAAGACCTGCATGGATGGATAAAAACCATCCTGAATGCTTAAGGGTAGAGGCAAACAGAGTAAAAAACCTTCACGGACAAAGACACAATCATTGCTATACCGCACCATACTACAGGGAAAAGGTGCGTCAGATGAATACAATGCTTGCCGAGAGATACAAGGACAGAAAAGCCCTAAAGCTGTGGCACATATCAAATGAATACGGCGGAGAATGTCACTGTGAGCTTTGTCAGGAGGCATTTAGAAATTTCCTCAGAAAAAAATACAACAACGACATAAAGCTTTTAAACGACCAGTGGTGGACAAGATTTTGGAGCCACGAGTACGGCAGCTTTGATGAGATAGAGTCGCCGGCACCTCATGGAGAGCTGTTTATACATGGGCTTGTGCTTGATTGGAGGAGGTTCGTTACATATCAGACAAATGAATTTATGAAAAATGAGATAGAGCCTCTCAAGAGAATTACCCCAAACATTCCTGTTGCCACAAATATGATGGGAACATTTCCGGGACTTGATTACTGGAAAATGGCGGATGATGTAGACATTATCACATGGGACAATTATCCTGCATGGCACAATGACTGGGAAAGCGAGGCAGACACGGCGGTAAACATAGCATTTGTCCATGATATAAACCGTTCCCTTAAAAAACAGCCGTTTCTTCTTATGGAAAGTACACCCAGCAATGTAAACTGGATGAGTGTAAACAAGCTTAAAAGACCGGGAATGCACGCACTTTCATCAATACAGGCTGTGGCACACGGAGCAGACAGCGTACAGTATTTCCAGTGGAGAAAGGGACGAGGCTCAAGCGAGAAGCTTCACGGAGCAGTAGTTGACCACTGCGGACATGAGAATACAAGAGTATTTAAGGAGGTGTCAGCCTTAGGTGCGGATTTAAAGAAAATGAGCGGTATTGTCGGCACCTGTGTAAAGCCGGAGGTTGCTGTTATTTTTGACTGGGATAACAGATGGGCGATAGACGAGATTCAGGGCATGAACAGAGACAGAAACTATGAGGGCGTATGTAAAAGCCATTACAAGCCATTCTGGAAGCTGGGAATACCTGTTGATATAAATGATGAGGAGCAGGATTTTTCACAGTACAAGCTTGTTATAGCACCTATGATGTATATGTCAAAGGCAGGCGTGGCAGACAGGCTTAAGAGGTTTGTAAATGACGGAGGCACTGTAGTATTCACCTATGCCACAGGCTGGGTAAATGAAAATGACCTATGCTATCTTGGAGGTTTTCCCGGCGACGGTCTTATGGAGCTTACGGGGGTATGGGCGGAGGAGCTTGACCCATTATACCCGACAGACAAAAACAGCATAACCGCCACAGACGGCACAAAATATCAATGCTTTGGAATGTGTGAAATTATTCATCCAAAGTCAGAAAAAATAAAGATATTAGCATCATATGATGATGATTTCTATAAGGGTATGCCTGCTGTTACGGAAAATACATACGGAAAAGGAAAATGCTATTATATAGCAGCCCGTACGGAAAATAAGTTTATGGACGACCTTTATGGAAGGCTTATATCAGAGCTTGGCATTGAAAAGCCTATGATAGAGAAAGCCGCAGAGGGAGTTTCGATAGAGACAAGATATGGAGATGGCGAGGAATACTGCTTTATTATGAACTTCAATAATGAAGAAAAATCCATAAGACTTACATGTGGTGCCAAAGATGTGCTTACGGATGAAAAGGTATCCTCAGATATAGCCTTAAAGCCATTTGGATACAGAATACTAAAAATAGAGAGGTAAATATATTGAAAAAAAATAAATTAAAAAAATCAGCATCATTACTTCTTTGTGCCTGTATAGGAATTTCAGGTATTTATGGCTGCTCAGGTGGGAAGGACAATGCAGATACAACAGGGGCAAAGGAAAGCACAGGAATTAATAATGAAAAGGAGACAGAGCCGGTGACAGTAAGGGATATAAAGCTTACCCTTGATGAGAGTGTTACATACCAGACGATAGAAAGCTTTGGAGCAAGCGGAGCATGGTGGAGTCAGGATGTAGGCGGCTGGACTGAGGGCAGGGAGGAAGGCGTACAGCCAAGAGAACAGATTGCCACTCTTTTGTATGATAAGGAAAAGGGAATAGGTCTTACAAATTACAGATATAACATAGGTGCAGGCACAGCCGACAGAGCAGAAAATTATTCAGGAATAGGAGACACATGGAGAAGGGCAGAGAGCTTTCTTGATGAAAACGGAAATTATGACTGGACGAAGGATGAAAATGCTGTATGGTTTATGAAAAGAGCCACAGAGCTTGGGGCAGAGGAGCTTGTATTTTTCTGCAACAGCCCTATAGTATCTCTCACAAAAAACGGCAAGGGCTGTGGAGATGCTGTTGACGGCGGAACCTCATCAAATCTTCCGAAGGAGAATTACAGGGCATTTGCGGATTATGTTCTTGATGTTGTAGAGCATTTTATAAACGAGGGCTATCCGATAAAATATGTTTCCCCTGTAAATGAGCCACAGTGGGAGTGGACAAGCGGACAGGAGGGCTGCCATTACGAGCCGGAGGAGCTGGTTGAATTTTTAAATGTGTTCCTTGATGCTATGGAGGAAAGAAATATAGAGGGCTTGGAGCTTTCCGCACCGGAGCTTGGAGAGTGGGGAAACACAAGCTATAAGTACTATGAAGCCATATTTTCCAATGAAAGGCTTAAAAACGCACTTACCTCCCTCGACGTACATTCCTACTGGTCAGACACAAACACAAAGACAGCCTTTATGGATTACCTGAATAAGCAGGGGCTTTCAGGACTTAATCTTAAGATGAGCGAGTGGTGCGAGATGACAAATGGCAGGGACACAAGCATGAAATCCGCAATGGAGCTTGCCGTTACCGTCTGCACAGACTTAACAAAGCTTAACGTTACCTCATGGCAGTACTGGATTGCAGTAAGCTGCTATGATTACCGTGACGGTCTTATATATGTGTTTACAGGCAATCACGAGGTAGTTGAGACAAAACGGTTATGGGCGTTGGGTAATTTCAGCCGCTTTGTAAGACCTGGCTATGTGAGGATAGACAGTGCCACAGATAATTTGAATATACTGTCATCAGCCTTTAAGGGTACGGACGATGACGGCAGGGAAAATCTTGTGGTTGTTCTCGTGAACAATACCGACATTCCGTTTGCACTTTCCACATATACCTTTGACGGATATACATCAGCAGAGGTATATGTGACAGATAAGGAGCATTCCCTTGAAAAGACAGATATAATCAGCACAGTCATAGATATACCAACAAAATCCGTAGTTACCGTTACTGTTAAAAGATAGACAGGCGATTAAGGGGAAGTAGACAAATAATTTACAGAGTGATAAAATAAAAATTAAATATTGAAAGAAAAGGAACCTCCGACATGGTAAAGTTTGAAAATGGAAACATAAGAATATCGGTGCGAAACCTTGTAAAATTTATTTTGCGAAGCGGAGACATAGACAACCGCTACGGCGGAAAGCGTGAGAAGGATGCTATGCAGCTAGGCAGCAGAATACACAGGAAAATACAGGGACGCATGGGCAGCAGTTACCGGTCGGAGGTTCCTCTTAAGCTGAAAATGGAATACGAGGATTTCCATATATCGGTGGAGGGCAGAGCCGACGGCATTATTACTCCTGAAAAAGCGGGGAAAAATGAACCGGAGGCTGTCATAGATGAGATAAAATCCATGTATGCAGATGTAAGCACATTAAAGGAGCCTGTCTTAGTCCATAAGGCACAGGCTATGTGCTACGGCTATATATACGGTGTACAAAATAAGCTTTCCCTCGTAGGAATAAGAATGACATATGTGAATATTGAAAACGAGGCTGCAAATGAGGAGGAGATAAAGTATTTCAATTATATATTCACAATAGAGCAGCTTGAAAAGGAATTTACGGACATAGTAAATGAATACTATAAGTGGGCAAAGCTTGTATATGACCATATGCAGCTTAGAAATAAAACTGCTAAGGAGCTTGAATTTCCCTTTGAATACAGAGAGGGTCAGAAAACCATAGCGGTAAACACCTACAGGGCAATAAAAAACGGCGTACAGCTGTATATACAGGCACCTACAGGTGTAGGGAAAACCATGTCAGTGATTTTTCCGGCAGTAAAGTCCATAGGTGAGGGAATAACGGATAAAATATTTTATCTGACCGCAAAGACCATAACGGGAACAGTTGCTTATCAGGCATACAGGATTTTAAGGGAAAAAGGCTTGAAGCTTAAAACAATATCAATCACCGCCAAAGAAAAAATATGCTCAAACACAAGGGCAGGAGATTTATCCGATGCAGACAGCATCTGTGCAGGCAGCTCCTATGCTGAGGAAGATAGTCCTGTTACGGAATGTAATCCCCTGAAATGCGAGAGGGCAAAGGGGCATTTTGACAGAGTAAATAAGGCTGTATTCGACCTTATTACCCATGAGGACGATATTACGAGGGAGACTGTTAAGGAATATGCTCTCCGCTACAATGTTTGTCCCTTTGAAATGTGTCTTGACGCAAGCTATTTTGCAGACGCCATTATATGTGATTACAACTATGCCTTTGACCCAAACGCAAGGTTAAAGAGATATTTTGCAGAGGGAACAAAAAATGACTATGTATTTCTTGTAGATGAGGCACACAATCTCATAGACAGGGCAAGGGAAATGTACAGTGCCACCCTGTGCAAGGAGAATATACTGGAGGTAAAGCGTATTATAGGCACAAGGGATAAACGCACCACCGGCTGCCTTGAGAGATGTAACAGGAATATGCTGGAGAAAAAACGTATGTGCGGCGAGAATATGTATATTTTAATTGATACGCCGTCGGACTTTATTCTTCAGGTTGAGAGGGCATATACGCAATTAGAAAAAATACTGGAGGTATACAGAGAGTTTGACGGCAGGGACAAGGCTTTAAGGCTTTATTTTGATATGAGCCATTTTCTCGCCATGTATGACGTGATGGATGAAAAATATGAAACCGTAGCCCGGATAGGTGATGACGGCAATTTTTATATACACCTTATGTGTATAAATCCGTCGGGAAATCTTAAGGCGTGTATGGATATGGCAATCAGCACCATTATGTACTCAGGAACCCTTCTTCCGGTAAATTATTATAAGCTTTTGCTTAGCGGCAGCATGGAGGATTATGCAATATATATAAATTCACCCTTTTCAAAGGAAAAACGGCTTATAGCCATAGGCAGTGATGTAAGCACGAAATACACAAAACGAGGGAGCAGCCAGTATGAAAAAATGGCAGATTATATATGGAGGGTTATATCTGCAAAAGTCGGCAATTATATGGTATTCTTTCCGTCCTACAGATTTTTGGAGGATGTACGAATTATATTTACGGAAAAATACGGACATAATATAGAAGAAAAAAACATAAAAGTATCATGCCAGTCGCAGGGTATGACAGAGAGCGAAAGAGAGGAATTTTTAAGGCTGTTTGAAAATACGGAGGACAATATACTGGCATTTTGCATTATGGGAGGAATTTTCTCGGAGGGCATAGATTTGACAAATGAAAGGCTTATAGGTACAATAATTGCCGGCACAGGCTTTCCGCAGATATGTATGGACAGGGAAATAATTAAAAATTATTTTGACGGGCAGGGAATGAACGGCTTTGATTTTGCATACAGATATCCGGGAATGAACAAGGTGCTTCAGGCGGCAGGCAGAGTTATAAGAACCACAGATGACGTGGGAGTTATACTTTTGCTGGACGACAGATTTTTAAACAGCGATTACAGAGGCTTGTTTCCAAGAGAATGGGAGGACAGAAAGACAATTAATATCAGTCAGGTGGAGGATACCGTAAGCGAGTTTTGGAACAGGAAAAAGCCTGAAAAGAAATGAATATAATTAGGAATATATAATTATGAAGGAATTATGAAAAGAAAAGCTTGAAAAGGAACAGATATGATGGAAGAAACAGGAAGCTGTACGGCAGAAGAAAATTATGTGCAAAAAAGAAAAGAAAAAATGAATCTTTGGATAAGAAGAATAACAGGCATAATAGCAGGAATTGCCCTTGTGCTTGTTTTAGCTGTGTCATCAGTTGAAATAGCAGCCTACGGAGACTTTGGCTTTTATGAAAAAGAGTACACAAAATATAACGTAAATGACCCAAAGGGAATCGTTAATATGGAGATGGACGAGCTTGTGAGGGTTACAAGGGAAATGATGGCGTATCTTAGGGGCGACAGGGACGATATGGTAATATATGCCACAGTTGACGGCACTGAAAAGGAAATGTTTAACGATATAGAAAAATTTCATATGGCAGATGTAAGGACGCTTTTTGTAAAGGGGCTTACCATAAGGCGTATATCCATAGCTATAGTTGTGCTTTGCATAAGCCTTATGTCACTTGTATACGGCTTTAGGAGAAGCATAAAATCCGTATTTATAAACATAAAGAGAGTTATCCTTGCAGTGTGGGCGGTATTTGCAGTGGTGGCAGCGGCAGCATTTGTTGATTTTACAACGGTATTTTATATATTTCACTATATATTCTTTGACAATATGGCATGGCAGCTTGACGGAGAGATAAGCAGACTGATAAATATGCTGCCGGAAGGATTTTTTATAGACATTGCCATAAGAATTGGTGTAATATATATTTTATCAAATTTAATAATATTAGCTTTGGCTTTTTGGGTTAAACGTGGTAAACTATTCTCATTAAGTCAAAAAAATAAAATTGGAGGTACTTATGAGCAAGGTTAAGAGAGTATACGTAGAAAAAAAAGCACCTTATGCCGTCAGGGCAAACGAGCTTAAGGAGGAGACAGAAGGCTTCTTAGGCATTAAAACGGTTACAGGTGTAAGGGTTTTGGTGCGTTATGATATAGAAAACCTGTCAGAGGACACATATAAGGCTGCACTTACTACAGTATTTTCAGAGCCGCCTGTAGATATCCTGTATGAGGAGGAATTTCCACACAATACATCTGACAGAATATTCAGCGTGGAGTACCTTCCGGGACAGTTTGACCAGAGAGCCGACTCCGCCGTTCAGTGTGTAAGGTTTTTAAATGAGAACGAGGAACCTGTCATAAGGACGGCTGTCACATATGTTATATCAGGAGATATAACAGACGAGCAGCTTGAAAGCATAAAATCCTTCAATATAAATCCCGTAGATTCAAGGGAGACGGATTTGGTAAAGCCTGAAACCTTAGTGACAGACTTTGAGGAGCCAAAGGACATTAAAATACTTGAAGGCTTTAAGGACATGGACGAAGCCTCGCTTAAGGAGCTGTATGCTTCCTTCGGGCTGGCTATGACCTTTAAGGACTTTCTCCATATACAGAATTATTTTAAAAACGAGGAAAACAGAGAGCCTTCCATGACGGAGATAAGGGTTCTTGACACATATTGGTCAGACCATTGCCGTCATACTACCTTCCAGACAGAGCTTAAAAATATATCCTTTGATGACGGCTATTACAATAAGCCTATCACAGACACATACAACAGATATGTCAAAGACAGGGAAGCCTTATATAAGGGCAGGGACGATAAGTTTGTATGCCTTATGGATCTGGCACTTCTGGCGATGAAAAAGCTTAAAAAGGAAGGAAAGCTTTCAGACCAGGAGGAGTCGGAGGAGATAAATGCCTGCAGCATTGTGGTTCCTGTGGAGATTGACGGAAAAACAGAGGAGTGGCTTGTTAATTTTAAAAATGAGACCCACAATCATCCTACAGAAATAGAGCCCTTTGGCGGAGCGGCAACATGTCTGGGAGGAGCCATCAGGGACCCTCTTTCAGGACGTACCTATGTATATCAGGCTATGCGTGTGACAGGAGCGGCAGACCCTACAAAGTCCGTAAAGGAGACGCTAAAGGGCAAGCTTCCGCAAAAAAAGCTTGTACGCAGTGCAGCAGACGGCTACAGCTCATACGGCAACCAGATTGGACTTGCAACAGGACTTGTAAAGGAGATTTACCATCCGGCTTATGTTGCCAAGAGAATGGAGATAGGCGCCGTTATGGGTGCGGCTCCAAGAAGGGCGGTAAAGAGAGAAACCTCAGAGCCCGGCGATATTATTATATTGCTGGGAGGAAGAACAGGCAGAGACGGCTGCGGCGGTGCAACAGGCTCATCTAAGGTGCATACGGAAGCGTCCATAGAGACCTGCGGTGCAGAGGTGCAAAAGGGAAATGCACCTACGGAAAGAAAGATACAGCGACTGTTCAGACGTGAGGAGGTAAGCCGGCTTATAAAGAAGTGTAACGATTTCGGTGCAGGAGGAGTGTCGGTAGCTATCGGAGAGCTTGCCGACGGACTTGACATAGACCTTGACAAGGTGCCAAAGAAATACGCAGGACTTGACGGAACAGAGATTTCCATATCAGAGTCGCAGGAGCGTATGGCGGTAGTGGTTGACCCAAAGGATGCAGAGGAATTTTTGAAGTATGCAAATGAGGAAAACCTTGAGGCCGTAAAGGTGGCAGTCGTCAAGGAAAATCCACGCCTTACCCTTAAGTGGAGAGGAAAGACCATAGTAGATATTTCAAGAGCATTTCTTGACACAAACGGAGCACATCAGGAGACAGATGTCCGGGTGGATATGCCGTCTAAGGAGGAAAGCTTCTTTAGAAAAAAACATATATCAGATGTAAAGCAGTCCTGGATAGATACCCTTTCAGATTTGAATGTCTGCTCACAGAAGGGTCTGGTTGAAATGTTTGACGGCTCCATCGGTGCAGGCTCAGTGCTTATGCCGCATGGAGGAAAATATCAGCTTACGGAGACACAGGCTATGGTGGCAAAGCTTCCTGTCCTTAAGGGACGCTGTGATACAGTAACAATGATGAGCTATGGTTTTGACCCGTATCTTTCAAGCTGGAGCCCTTATCACGGAAGCATGTTTGCTGTTGTGGAATCTGTAGCAAAGATAGTAGCCACAGGCGGTGACTACAGAAAGATAAGATTTACCTTTCAGGAATATTTCCGTCGTATGACAGAAAACCCAAGACGCTGGAGCCAGCCGTTTGCGTCGCTGCTTGGAGCTTATGATGCCCAGCTTGGCTTTGGTCTTCCTTCTATCGGAGGAAAGGACAGTATGTCAGGAACCTTCAATGACATTGATGTTCCTCCTACCCTTGTATCATTTGCGGTAGATGTGGCTAAGGAAGCGGATATTGTTACGCCTGAATTGAAAAATCCCGGTGACAGCCTTGTGAAATTTGCCATACAGACAGATGAGTTTGACAAGCCTGTCTATGAGCAGATAATGAAGCTGTATGATGCAATTCATTCACTTACAGAGACAAAGGCCATTGTAGCAGCATATGCACTTGATTCTAAGGGAGTGGCAGCAGCAGTGTCAAAAATGGCGTTTGGCAACAAGCTGGGTATTAATATAGAAGAAACAGTTAAGCCGGAGGATTTATTTGCCGCAGAATTTGGAAATATTGTGGCAGAAATCCCACAGGATAAGCTTTCACTTGCAGAGGAGACATTAAGGAACGCAGGGCTTGACAAAGCCATGACTATTATCGGAGCTGTAACTGATGAAAAGACTATAAGATATGGAACCATGACTATAGACCTTGACGAAGCCATTAGGGCATGGGAGAAGCCTTTGGAGAAGGTGTTCCCGACAAGAGCTTCCTCAGATACAAAAGCTCTTGATACGCCTGTATATGACAAGGGACAGATATATGTGTGCAAAAATAAGGTGGCAAGACCTACAGTATTTATACCTGTATTTCCGGGTACAAACTGTGAATACGACAGTGCAAGAGCATTTGAGAGAGCAGGGGCAGATGTGTGCGTAAAGGTATTTAAAAACCTGAATGCAGAGGACATAAGAGAGTCGGTGGATGCTTTTGAGAAGGCTATAAATCAGGCTCAGATTATTATGTTTCCGGGCGGCTTTTCGGCAGGTGATGAGCCGGACGGCTCAGCCAAGTTCTTTGCTACAGCCTTCAGAAATGAAAAGATGAAGGAGGCAGTCCACAGGCTGTTAAACGAAAGAGACGGACTTGCACTTGGCATATGCAACGGCTTTCAGGCACTTATAAAGCTTGGACTTGTGCCGGGCGGACAGATAACAGGACAGAATGAAAATTCACCTACACTTACCTTCAACACTATAAACCGTCATATTTCAAAGATGGTATACACAAAGGTAGTTACAAATAAATCACCGTGGCTTATGGGAGCAGAGCTTGGAAAGACATATGTAAACCCCGCATCACATGGAGAGGGACGCTTTGTGGCAGACGAAGACCGGATAAGGACGCTTTTTGAAAACGGACAGGTCGCCACACAGTACGCAGATGAAAACGGAAATCCTACAATGGATGAGGAATGGAACGTAAACGGCTCATACTATGCCATAGAGGGAATAACAAGCCCTGACGGAAGATGCTTAGGCAAGATGGCACATTCAGAGCGGCGGGATAATTCTGTTGCCATAAATATTTACGGCGAGCAGGATATGAAGATATTTGAGTCGGGAGTTAAATATTTTTCATAATAAGCTGTACAGGGATACGTATATTTTGCGTTAAAGCCTGACATAGGAGAGGGGATAAAAAACTGTGGTAATCATAGTGTTAGTGACTGTGACAATCCTTGTGATTGCAGGAATTATTATAGGGACAAGAAAAAAGAAGAAATAACGACAAAATATTAAATTAATATTAAACATTCCTTATAATCAAAGACTGAAAAACAAACATTTTTAGGTTTACGGCACAAAACAGCAGCTAAAATTTTTAATGTATTGTGTTGACGAACATATGAAAGTATGATAGAATTGTTACAGGTTTATGGAAGAATACATAAATTATCAATTCAATAACAGGGAGGAAATATCAAATGAGAAAGAAATTTTTAACAGTTGCAGCTACGGCTGTGATGACTATGTCTATGCTCATGTCGGCATTTGCTGATACAGAGACAGATTTGATTGCTCATTACGGATTTGATGAGGACATGAAGAATGAGGTTACAGGCGAGGATGCTACACAGGTTGGAAAAGGAAATAACGGTACAGTAACGTCAACTCCTGCCGGAGATACATTTACCTATGAAGATGGTGTAAATGGCAAGGCACTTGTTATGGCAAAAGGAAACAATGATGGATTTAATCTTAATGTAGCAGCTAAGGGCGATTCATACACAGTGTCGGTTTGGTTAAAGACTGATGAGTTTAATGGTTTTGCTGAACCTGCAGTATGGTATGGTGGAACAGACCAGAGTTCACAGGCATGGGTAGGAATTTGGCCGGGCTTAGACAGTAAGTGGGGTTCAGGCGGTCCTGTAATCGGAAGCGGTGAAGGAACAGCACCAACAAGAGTTGCAATTACTGGTGGAACAAATAAGCTTACTAAGGATGATGATATGCTTACATTTGACTGGCATATGATTACTGCGGTAATAGATGGAGAATCAGGTAAATTATATTGGGATGGACAGTTGGTAGGTATGTCAACAAGCGATGATAAGGTACCTTCTGTAACAGGTGATGATAAGTCATTCTATTTAGCTGCTAACGCATGGGATGTTCCTTTCTCAGGAAGTGTTGATGAGCTTTATATTTATGACAGGGCTTTATCTTCAGATGATGTTGCAGAGCTTTACACAGCTACAAATGTAGCAAAGGTTGAGTCTGCTAAGCTTGAGGCATATAAGGAGCCTGAAACACACATACCGCAGCTTGCACAGAAGGGTGAATTTACTCAGACGGTAGGCGGCGAAGATAGTGAGGAAGAAAGCGACAACACAATGATGATAGTTATAATAGCAGTAGTTGTAGTGGTTGTTGTTATAGTAATCGTAGCAGTTGCATCTTCTTCAAAAAAGAAAAACAAAAGCGAAGAATAAATAATTTTTCAGAATTATAAAATACGAATTGATAATTAACTGTTGGGAGATACATAAGTGTCTCCCACTTCTTTTGCACTTGGAATATGCGAAATTGAAAATAAAGATACATAAAATACATATACATAAAGGAAAGTAAATCATAATATCATGTAATAATTTGGAAAAAAATACAAGAAAAAATATGCTTGAATATGTTAAAAATGTACAAAAACAATGTGTTGATGACTTGACTAATATGTCAAAAATGTATATAATATTATTATGGTATAAGTATGTTCAGCAGTGGGCTTTGTGGAAAATCACCAATTACACATATCACGCAGGATATATTTAAATTAAATTTACAGAGGGAGGCAGGTATATGAGACGACGAGGCCTGACACGAATTGTGGCACTTGTTACATTGGTATCTATGTTGTCCTGTGAGTTTACCGCATATGCCACGGAGGATTCTACTCTGGGTGATGACGGATCGACAGTACAGGATACACAGAATACTGACACGGCTGATGAAAAAGATACAGGCACGGAAACAGCCGATGATGTCACTAAAGCTGATGACAAAGCAGATGCTGCAGATTCATCTGCATCAAGCGATGCATATGTGAACGAAAGACTCGAGCTTAGGTATTCAAATGTAAGTAAAGGGTACAAATATAATGAATATACTGGTGAGACGATAACCATTCCTGTTAAGGAAGCATATGTGGCTGATGACAGTACAGCAGAGCTTGTCAATGGAAAGTACGGAGACGCATCCAACAAGGATGCAGTGGATATAGCCATTGACGAAAAAGTTACATTTAAGATTAATGCTCCTAAAGCCGGATTATATAATATGGGATTTGAGTATTTGTCCGGAGATGAATCTTCCATATTAGTTCCGCAGATGGTGCTTGAGCTTAATGGAGAGGTTCCGTTCTTTGAAGCTAACACATTGAAATTTGAGGATTTATGGAAGGATCCGGAGGAGCCGTCATACGACAGGTATGAAAATGAGATAGTTGCAGTTCCGGATAAGTATATGGTATGGCAGACAAAGTATGTGTCTGACTCCAGCTACCGTTATTCCACACCTCTTAAGCTTCAGCTTGAGGAAGGAGAAAACACAGTTACTCTTACCATGACGGAGGGTGCACTTCTTATCGGAGATATTACATTGTCGGGAGATGAGGAGATACCTGATTACAAAACCGGAAACAAGGCTGACGGAGATAATTACGTTGAGCCTATACAGGCTGAGAGACCTTTTACAAGAAATGATCCGTCTATCAGACCTGCATGTGAGTACAATGTAGATCTTACACCGTATAATTATAAGAAGAAAACACTCAACATAATTGATGCATCTTCTTTCAATGATGCAGGTATGACAATGAATTATGAGATGGAGGTACCGGCAGACGGCTACTACTACATTGCATTTGATTACAGGCAGGACACTAAAACCGATATGCCTACATTTGTGGATATCAGAATAGACGGGGAGATACCAAATAAGAAATTAAAGGATTATCCTTTTAATTACGAAAAGTCATTTACTACTATGACCCTTGAGGGAACTGACGGAGAGAAGATGGCACTATACCTTACAAAGGGTACGCATTATTTAAGTCTTACTCTGTCAAATGAAAATGTCAGAGCAGCACTTGAAACCGTTGATGACATTATGAGCGAGATAAATGACCTTTCCCTTGAGATAACAAAGGTTGTAGGCGGAAGTAATGATAAGTGGAGAAAGATAGACATAAGAGAGTATGTTCCTGATGTTGAACAGAGAATGGCTGAATGGATTAAGGAGCTTAAGGAAATATATGAACAGCTTGCAAAGTTCTCTACAGAGGATGAGGATGTAGGTGCATTATCAGGAGTAGACAAAGCAATCAATAAGCTTGAAAGACTTTCGGAGGATATAAGCGAGCTTCCGGCACGTGTAGCTGAGCTTTCAACAAATACAAGTTCTGCTACGGCGAATTTAGCAAATTTCGTTACTGATATAACAGCAAATAATATAAGCATTGATGAGATAAACGTATATCAGGAGGGACATGAGCTTGACGGTAAGGCGAATGTATTCGTTAAGATCTGGGAAGCAATAAAGAGATTTGTTTCTTCATTTGCAAGTCAGGCATATTCTACAGATAATGTGACAGATACACATTTACAGGTTTGGATAAACAGACCGAGACAGTATCTGGAGATTATACAGTCCCTTGTAGATTCAGATTTTACGGAAAAGACAGGTATAGAGGTTGACCTTTGTATCATGCCTGACGCACAAAAGCTGATTTTGTCAAATGCGGCGGGCACAGCACCCGATGTGGCACAGGCCATAAATTATGACCAGCCTTTTGAGTTTGCGTTAAGAGGTGCGGCAGTTGATATGACAAAATTCTCTGACTATAAGGAGGTCTTTAGTCAGTTTGAGGAGGGATTGCTTGTTCCTTACCTTTATGATGACCCGGAGGACGGCAAGGACACGGCAGGTATATACGGTATGCCGGAAACATTTTACTTCTATGTTATGTTTTACCGCTCAGATATATTAAATAAATTAAACATTGATGTACCGCAGACTTGGGAGGAAGTACAGCAGATGCTTCCGGAGCTTAAGAACAGAGGTCTTGAGTTTTTCCATTTCTCAGAGAGTACTACAGGTACAAGAACACTGGCTATGACAGCTCCTTTCTTCTATCAGTATGGAGCATCGATGTATGGTGATAAATGTACAGGTGAAACAACTATTAATTCAGACGAGGCGGTTGAAGCATTTACTACACTTACAGAGCTTTACACCATATATGACCTGCCTACAGGTATAGGAAGCATGTACCAGCATTTCAGAAACGGCGATATGCCTATAGGCATAGCAGATTATTTCCTCTACAGTATGCTTATAAATGCGGCTCCTGAAATTGCTAACTCTTGGGAGATTACCTTGGTGCCGGGTGTTGAGGATGAAAATGGAGATATTCAGAGACAGACATCGGGTGCTGCACAGGCTTCCCTTATTATGGAAACCGGAAATGACACACCTATAGTTCTTAAGGATGGCACTGAGATGGACAGACAGCAGGCAGCATGGGAATACCTTAAATGGTGGATGTCTACGGAAACACAGGTAGATTTTGGTAATATTCTTCAGACGACATATGGTAAAGAATATATTTGGAACACAGCAAACACAGAGGCGTTTTCACTTCTTCCGTGGGATTCTACAGACAAGAAGATCATTTTGGAATCTATGGAGTGGATAGAGGAAACACCACGTATACCGGGAACCTACATGGTAGAGCGTGAGTTAAGCAACGCATACGTGGAGGTAGCCATAAACGGTGAAACCCTAAGAACCTCTCTTGATGAAGCAGTTAAGAGAATCAACAGAGAGACAAGGCGTAAGCTTCAGGAGTTTGGATATTTGGACAATGAAGGCAATGTTATAAGAGAATACGTAGTTCCAAGTATAGATATGGTCAAAGAATTATTAGGCAGTGAAGATTAAAAATGGAGGGAAATGAACATGAAGACAGGTAAGAAATATCCTTTTTTATTCCTACTTCCATACGGAGCTCTGTTTATAGTATTCATCATTTTGCCTATAATAGTTGCAATCGGTTTATCCTTTACCGATTTCAATACAATTCAGGCTCCAGGTTTTGTGGGACTTACAAATTATGTTAACTTAGCAACACAGGACTCTATCTTTATGCAGTATGTACTTCCAAATACTGTTACCTATTCATTGATAGTAGGTCCCGGCGGATATTGTTTATCATTCTTGTTAGCATGGGCTATAGCACAGCTTACAAGAGTGCCTAGAGCAATACTCGCACTTATCTTCTATTCACCGTCACTTACTATGGGTACAGCGATGGCGGTATTGTGGAAGATTATCTTTTCAGGCGATGAGGGAGGCTATCTGAATGCAATCCTCGTAAGTCTTGGCATAATAAACGAACCTATCGCATGGCTTTCATCAGCCGTATACATACTTCCTATTATGATTATAGTAGGTTTATGGAGTGCTATGGGTGTTGGCTTCCTTGCTATTCTGGCAGGTATCATGAATGCTGATGAGGAGCTTTATGAGGCAGGTGCCATAGATGGTATCAAGAACAGATTCCAGCAGATGATTTATATAACAATACCTACCATGAAGCCACAGATGTTATTTGCAGCCGTTATGGCGGTGGTAAACACCTTTAATAACGGTACAATCGGTGTATCCCTTACAGGCTCTAACCCTACGCCGGGATACGCAGGACAGCTTATGGTAAACCATATTGATGATTATGGCTTCCTTCGTTATGAGATGGGATATGCAGCAGCAGTTTCAGTTGTATTATTGCTTATAATTCAACTGTTTTCAAGAGTGGCAAGTAAATTGTTCTCAGAAAAAGAATAGAAAGGAGAGTATAAGATGGCCGGATATAAAGGAAATGGTATAAATCCTTCAGGATTTGATAAAGGACAGATAAAAATATATATAATTTTATTGCCATTGGCAATATTTATGCTCTTCCCACTGGTTTTCATTTTCTGTCACGCATTTAAACCAGCTACAGAGCTTTTCGCATTCCCACCGAAGTTTTACGTTGTAAATCCGACATTGTCTAATTTCAGTGCTATGTCAAAGACAGCGGCAAACTCAGGTATACCAATGAGTAAATATGTATTTAACAGTATATTTGTTACACTTGTTGTATGCTTTGTTGGTATCATTATTTCAACTATGGCAGCCTTTGCACTGTCAAAGATGAAGTTTAAGTTTAGAGATACAATATTCAGCATAAATCAGGCAGCTCTTATGTTCGTTGCAGCAGCAGTGCTTATTCCGAGATACCTTATTATAAGCGGTATAGGAGCAATAGATACATTTTGGGCACATATACTGCCGCTGATAGCCATGCCCGTCAGTCTGTTTTTGATAAAACAGTTCGTGGATGGAGTGCCGGATGCACTTATAGAGGCGGCTGCTATCGACGGAGCTACACCGTTCCGTATCTACAGAAGTGTTATTCTTCCACTGGTAAAGCCGGCACTGGCTACAGGTATTATACTTGCATTCCAGCAGTGCTGGGGTTATGTGGAAAGCTCAAACAACTTCATAGATACAGAAAGCAAAAAGACATTGGCATTCTATGCTACAACATTAGCCAACGCCAATAACCTGGTACAAGGTCAGGGCGTACAGGCGGCATCCACATTAATCATGTTCATACCAAACTTAATATTGTTCATTTATTTACAGAAGGATGTTATGAATACAATGGCACATTCCGGAATCAAATAAATGGGATATGGTAAAATATTAAAGGAGGTTAATATGAAGAGGATTTCAAGAATAATTGCATGTATGCTTGCAGCCGTGCTTATAGCATTGATAGCTGTTCCGTCCGAAAGCACAAGTGCTAAGGTTCCATACAGAACCTACACTGAAAACGGTTACGGAGAGTATGTTGAAACACAGACTGCATACATACCTAGCAATACAATCGTAAAAATAATGAGCGATATCGAAGGCATAGATAATTTTACATTAAATAATGCCTCAGATATTAAGGTACACGGCGATAAGATGTATATAGCCGATACCTACAGCTCACAGGTGGTAGTTGCAGACCTTGACGGAAATCTTATACAGCTTATCGGAAAGGATGAGCTCAGCGACCCTTCAGGCTTGTTCATTACAGATGAATATATATATGTTGCAGATGAAACATATGTAGCAAAAAGAGAAGGTGCAGTGCTTGTATATGACCATGATGGCAATCTGGTTACTACCTATAATAAGCCAAAGGATGTGCTTTACGGCTCGGCATCATATCAGCCAAGCAAGCTTATAGTTGATGCGGCAGGCAATATGTATATTGTCGGTAAGGCTAATTCAAACGGTGTTATTCAGATTTCACCTACAAACGGCGGAACATTCTTAGGATATTTTGGTACAAATGCGGCTGAGGTTTCAGCTATGACAAAATTCTTAAGCATTATTCTTTCAGATTCACAGATGGCAAGCATGTCGGGAAGTGCACCTCTTAGTATTGATAATATAGCCATTGACTCAAAGGGTCTTATCTATACTATTACAGGCGGTACGGAGCTTGCGATTAAGAAGCTGAACATAGCAGGTACAAACCTGTTTTTGGCAGATTTTTATCCTACGTCAGCCATTACGGTTTCTGTAGGTCAGTATGACAATATATATGTTGGAACCTCTGACGGATATATATATGAGTATACAAGTGAAGGCTCATGTCTTTTCGTATTCGGCGGACAGGATGCAAATGAAAACAGAGTAGGTCTTTTTAAGAAGCTTACTGCGTTGACGGTAGACAGCAATGACAACATATATGTTCTTGATTCAGAGACAAATGAAATACAGGTATTCAAGCCTACAGAGTTTACACAGCTTATTCACGAGTCTTTGGTGCTCTACTCAAGAGGACTTTACGAGGAAAGTAAAGAGCCTTTGGAGCAGGTTATAAGAATGAACGGACTTTTCGATTATGCAAACCTTGCTATGGCACAGGCATTCTTCTATGAGGGAAGCTATGAGGAAGCAATGGAGTCCTACAGACTTGCAAAGGATAAGGAGGGATACTCCGAAGCCTATTGGGAAGTGAGAAATGTATGGCTTCAAAAGTACGTGGTATGGCTTTTGGCAGCTATTATAGGCTTGGTAATCTTAATTAAATTCCTGAAATTTGCAAACAGGAAATGGAGTATATTCGCTCCTATAGCAAACGCCACAAAGAAGCTTAGAGATAAGATGTTATATAAGAGACTTGTGTTCAGCGTAAAATATATGAGACATCCGATGGATGGAACATATGCAGTAAAGAGAGAGGGCATGAAGTCATATCTCTCAGCAGGAATACTTACGGTAATATTTATTCTCTTTAATATTATATACAAATATTTCTGCGGATTTATCTTTAAGACGGTAAGAGACGGAAGATACGAAATATCAAGCGATATAATGACCGTACTGGGAATTCTTATTGCGGCGTCGGCTGTTACCTATCTTGTATCCACCATAAATGATGGTGAGGGAAGATTTAAGGAAATCCTTTGCGGATATGTATATTCACTTACTCCATATATAGTGATAAAGCCAATATTGTTTGTACTCAGTATGGTGCTTACATTAAATGAAGCCTTCATTATGGAGTTTGCAAACATTATAGTTATAGTTTGGATAGTTATACTTATATTCCTTACGGTTAAGGAGATTAACAACTATTCATTTAAGGAAACTTGTAAAGTTATAGGACTTACATTCTTTACAGCCTTTGTATTTATATTAATGGCTATCGTTATTTATATACTTGCATCACAGGTTGTAGGATTTGTAATATCAATCTACGGAGAGGTGGTGTATCGAATTGGTAATTAGTAAGAAAATGAAAAGACTTTTATGCCTGGCAGTTGTATGCCTGATGCTGACACCAATCATTTCATTTGCAACTACGGACAATACAGGTTCAGATGCAGATAACAATGATGCACAGACTAATGTAGATAATCCGGGAGACAATACAGAGGGTGAGACAGGAGATAACCAGACAGGCGATGAGAATAACGAAGGAGGAAATACCTCCGATACCGAAAAGACATGGATAGACAATCTTAATTCAGGTGCATCGCAGGCAGCAACCGCTGACGAAGCTGCCGTACTGGAGTACAGGGAATTCTTAAAGCTTCCGGAGGCACAGAGAAAAGAGCTTTCAAAGGAAAACGGTATTGTTGAAACCTCAAAGGAGGATATAGAGGAACACAAGTATATCTGTACAAGAGGCGGATATGAGCTTTATTTTAAGGCAGATACCTTTAGTGTCATCATCAGAGATGAAAAGACGGGAGCTGTTATACGCTCAACCATGACACAAAATGAGGCAGTAGCAAAGGGCTATAACCAGTCGGCATATGATTTTGCAACAAACGGTCTGCTTATACATTATATTGAGTACGCTAAGGACAGCGGTACATCAAGATATGGTCAGTATACAGAGACAGCAGGTGTGTATGCCACAATGGAAAATTGTAAGGTAACTACAGAAGAAATAAAGGAAGGCGGAGATGTAATCGGTATAACGGCACATCTTGACTATGAGAAATATGGCTTTAAGCTTGATGTAATCCTTACAATGGAGGAAAAGGGTGCACTTAAGGTAGAGGTACCAAAAAGCACCATGTCAGAAACAAACAGTGCCTATATGATGGCGGAGTTTTATGTGCTGCATATGCTTGGCTATTCAGACAGAGGAGACAGAGAGGGCTACCTTATACTCCCTGACGGAAACGGTATTATTGTAAGAAATGAAGATTTCTTCAAGGACGGCTCAGGAAAATATAAGGCTCAGTTTATAAAACAGGCATACGGCTCAGATATAGGTATAGACACTACAACAACAAGCTCATCTTCCGGTGCAGCAGGAACAGGTATTCAGGGTACAAGAAACTTTACTAACGCAGCCGAAGTACTAAATATGCCATATTTCGGTACGGTATTTGAGGATACGGAAATTGCAGTGTTAGGTATTGTTGAGGAGGGCGAGTACGGTGCTACCATAATGGGAAACATTAACGGTGTAAACCGAAGCTTTGAAAATTATAATTTTGCAAAGTTTGTATACAGAAGCCTTTACAATGAATATACCGACAGCGTAGGCGGAACAGAGAGAAGAACTACTACTAAGGACAGAATGATAGATGACATAACAGTCACATACCTTTTGACAAGCGGTGACGAGGCTACCTATGCCGGCCTTGCAAGTAAGCTTAGGGATGAGCTTATCGAGGAAGGAATTATATCAGCTTCACAGAAGGAGGATTTCGATTTAAGAATTGACTTCTTTGGAATAGATAAGGAGGATTTCCTTATATTCAGAAGAAATGTAGTAGCTACAACCACAGATGATATAAGAGAGATAGTCGGAACACTTTCAGACAAGGGAGTGACAAACATTCTTGCCGTATATCAGGGCTGGCAGAAGGATGGCGTCTACAATGTGCCAATCTATAAATTCAAGGCTGACAGTGATATAGGCGGCAACAGCGGAATAAAGGATTTATACGAGGAATTTGAGGAAAATGGAAATGTTGATTTCTTCCTTATACAGGATATGACTACTATAAACACCTCACTTACAAGCTCAGTATTTACCTCCGTATCAGCACTTACAGGAAGAACCTATGAGAGCACCCAGAGATTTAATGAGGTATTTAAGACCTTCAGATTCCTTTATCCATATAAGACTAAGGAATATATGGATGACCTTGTGGAGGATTTAATTGACAGCGACATTAAAAATGTAGCTTTCAGCGGAATGTCGGAAAATCTCTTCTGCTATCAGGACGATAAGGAGAACTATACAAGACAGACCTCTATGAAATATTATGAGGATGCACTTAAGAATGCAAAGGATAAGGGCATGAATGTGGCTCTCCAGTCACCGTTTATGTATCTTTGGAAGTATACGGATGCTTATCTTGATTTTGGAATCGGCTCATCTATGTATGTATATGCCACAGAGGAGATACCGTTTGTTTCATCAGTGCTTAAGGGTACTATAAACCTGTATTCAGAGTATATAAACTTTGAGGCAAACAGTACGGAATATTTCCTGAAGCTGGTAGAGACAGGCGTTGCACCGTCATTCCTTATCACAAAGGAAAGTCCTGAGGTATTCCAGAACACAAATTCCAACTGGATATATTCATCAGAGTATGAAAAGTATGAAGAGCAGATAATAGAGTACTACAATGAACTCAAAGCCATAAATGATAAGGTTAAGGGTGAATATATTGTAAACCACGAAAAGTTAGATAGTAATGTAAGCATAACAACTTACAGCAACGGGGTTAAGGTGTATGTGAACTTCTCGGATGTCGACGTTAAGGTTGATGACATGACTATCGAAGCAGAATCATATAGTGTAAGGTAGGTGAGACGTAGATGAAATCAACAAAGACAGACAATTTAGAAGTTAAAAATAACGAGGAAAATGTAACGTCAGCTACAGAAGAAGCAAAGACTGAAAACAATGCTGTAAAATCTTCCGATAAAACTTCTTCAGGTGAAAAAAAGAAGAAGGAGAAAAAGAAAACCTTTACTGTTGATGAGCTTTTAGCACAAAATGAACGTATGGAGCTATATGACGAATACGGAAAAAAGAAAAAGATAAAGGTAAAGGTAAAAACAGGAAAGCTTAAGAAGCGAGAGGCAAGAAACGGTTATCTTTTTACTGCACCATACATAATCGGTATATTGGTATTTTTCATCTATCCATTGATTATGTCTGTAGTTTACACCTTCAATAATGTTTACTACCACAACGTGGAAGGTAAAAAGATGGAGTTTGTGGGCTTTGATTTATATCAGAGAGTTTTTAAGAAGGAAACCACGCTTGTGGTGGACTTAGGAACTATGGCAGTAAAGCTTCTTATGGCAGTTCCGCTTATTGTAGTATTTGCGTTGCTTATGTCTATGCTTTTAAATATGAAGGTAAGAGGAAAGGGAATATTCAGAACAATATACTTCCTGCCTGTTATCATTGTAAGCGGACCTGTAATGGGCTATATTACAAGCGAGTCAAGCTCTATACAGGCAGTAGATTTCTCACTTATAGAGGAAGTGCTTATGTCGCTGCTTCCGGTATGGCTGGCGAACGGTGTAAGCTTTATATTTGAAAATATTCTTTTGATGCTGTGGTACTCGGGAGTGCAGATACTTATATTCTTAGCGGCACTGCAGAAGATAGATACATCACTGTATGAGGCAGCTAAAATTGACGGAGGCTCCGGCTGGGAGTGCTTTTGGAAAATCACACTTCCTACCATTAAGCCTATGCTTCTCCTGAATGCGTTATATACTGTTGTATTCCTTTCACAGGATGCACTTATAAGTCCTGTTATAGACAGAATATCAACGCTTGTATCACAGAATATTGAAGGCTACGGCTATACGGCTACATACTCATTAATGTACTCATTTGTTATATTAATATTTGTAGGAGTTGTGGCTTTAGCATTTAAGTCTAAGAAGGATGTCTACGAAAAGCAGATTAAGAGAACAAAGAAGCTTGAGAAAAAGACAAGAAGACATCTTGCTAAGCATCAGAAGCAGCTTGTAAAGAATGAAATTAAGCTCCGAAAGGCATTAGAGAAGGAAAAGAAAATGATTGCCGCAGGAAAAGATTTGAAGGGAGGAAACTTTGATGAGTAAAAAAGAAAAACAGCCAAAGGAAAAAGTTAAAAAGCAGAAAACTCCCTTTACTAAAGAAAAGTTTAGAAAGATAATGATGGGTACAAAGGATGACATGGGACTATTGAAAAAAATTGCGGTTTATGTTATACTAATCGTCGTTGGTTTTATGTTCCTGTCGCCGGTTATAAAGGTATTTGCAACAAGCTTGATGTCCTTGGCAGATTTGCTTGACTCAGCAGTTAATTGGCTTCCGTCAACAGCTAACTGGGATAACTACAAAAATGCCATGCATGCCATGAATTATGCAAAGGCAATAAAGGACAGTCTCATTATATCACTTGTTCCTACAGTCATAAATGTGGTTATGTGTTCAGTTATAGGCTATGGACTTGCAAGGTATAGCTTTAAGCTTAAGGGTATATTGTTTATGTTTGTTATACTTGCATTTGTGCTTCCACAGCAGCTTACATTGACACCTACCTATGAGCTGTATTCACAGCTTCAGCTTACAGGCTCCATTCTTCCGTTTATAATTCCGAACATATTCGGACAGGGCTTGAATGCCTCCATATTTATACTGATATCATGGTCATTCTTTAAGCAGATACCAAATGCCTTAATGGAGGCAGCACAGATAGACGGTGCAGGTCATGCAAAACAGTTTTTCAAAATTGCAATTCCTTCATCAATAGGAGCTATGGTAGTTATATTCCTTTTCTCCTTTGTCTGGTACTGGAATGAGGATTACCTTACAAACCTGTATTTCTATAACTTTACGGCAGGCTCTGCAAACAGATATCAGTTCCAGCCTGTTATTAACCAGCTTGCGAAGTTTGACAGTAACTTTAACTCAGCAGCCAATTCAGCGGCAGCGGAGGTTACTACCTCATACGCTAACACAGGTATGAGAATGGCAGCTACAATTCTTGCTATTGCACCGTTATTGCTTGTATATTTCATTATGCAGAAGCAGTTTGTTGAAAGTGTAGATAGAGCAGGTATTACAGGAGAATAAAAGTCGTCAGCGGATTTTTCGCAGGGACTAAGATTTTCAGGGAAATATATATGGCACCGCAGGGTGCCGTATATTCCAAATAAATGTATGTAAGTTATTTATATAATTTATGTGCGAACGGATTTTATCCGAAAAAATAAAAAAAGGGAAAATAAAAAAAGGAGGATTGTGTTATGGCAAAAAATATTAAGAAGTCGTTATGCTTACTTCTTACTGTTACAATGATTGCTACACTCTTCATCGGTTGTGGAAAGAAAAGCGGCGGCACTTCTGCTCCAAAGGCACAGCTTAATCCAATGGATGACACAAAGAACGTTGAGCTGACATATTTCTACTGGGAAGATGAGCACATTGTAAACTCACTTGCAGAAGGATGGGCTGCTGCACATCCAAATGCAAAATTAACAACACATATGACAACAACAGATACAAACAATCAGGATATCTTAAATCTTGCTACATCAAACAGCGTGCCTGATGTATTCTGGATTGTAGGTACACCTGAGAACTTTATCAAGCAGGGACTTTTATACGATATGTCTGATATGTGGAATGCAGATAGTGACGCACAGAACGTTATCGGAGGTGTAAATGATTTTAAGCTTGGTATGTTTGGTACAGAGGGTAAGTGGACAACACCTGTAAAGTTCTTCCCTACGGTAATGTTCTTAAATCTTACTACTTTCTCAACCTTAAATCACGATATGCCGGCATATGACTGGACATGGGAGGATTTTGAGGATGTTGTTGCAGATATGTCAACACAGTATAATGGAAAGCAGTACTTTGGTATTTCAGAGGCTTGTACGGTTATTACATTCTATCCTATAGCAAACGATCCTGATTGTATCGGTGAGTTTGGATGGGATGGCACATCATTTGACCTTACAGACTGGGCTGATGGTCTTGACTTAGAGAAAGAGTTTATCGACCGTAAGTATAAGGCTCCTGTACCTGGCGGAACAGCATACGGCAGTGATGATGAGTATCTTACAGAGCTTTACGGAGAGGTTCTTCATACACAGGATAAGGGCTATGCAGCTATAAGAAGCGACCAGTGGTGGTGCTGGGAGAGATATTGGAATGATTATTCATTCTATTCAAACAACACATACTTCGTTCCTTATACAATGCCTCATACAGAAGCTAATAAGGACAGCAAGAACCTGTTTGCAACTATCGACTTTGGTGCAATTTCTTCTATGACACCTAACCCACTTGAGTCATACTACTTACTTAAGTATATGACATGGGGTCCGGAGGGATGGAACTGGAAGCTTGATCATCGTGAGGAGATTAAGAAGACAGCTATCGAAGCAGTAGGTGGAAATCCTGATGGTTTCTGGAAAGGTGAAGCTGATGAGACAACAGGCGGTGAGGTTATAAACAACTGCCCAATCACAAAGGATAGTGAGGTTTGGGATAAGTATAAGAAGTTCCATCCAAATTCTGAAACAGGTGATGAGATTGCTGACAGACTTAAGGAAGTAAACGTTGATCCAAATGCAAGAATTGAAGCATTTGAAGCATTCTGGGAGAATGTACTTGCAGCTAAATGGACATGTTACGGATCACAGCAGATTCCTGGATTTGATTCATGGTTATATGGACCATATTTCGCAGGTACTGACTATGTTGCAGGACAGGAAGGTGTTGAGAACGCAGTTATCCATGGCAATGCAGGAAGTGCATCTCAGTTCGTACAGCAGTTAACAGACAGTGCAAATGAGTCAGCACAGGAATATAAGCAGATTCTTGATGATATGATTCAGAAGCAGGGCAATTAATTAACACATAAAAATAATAATTATTATTCAAAATCCCTTCCTCCCACAGCGAAAGCTGTGGGAGGTTTTTTTATTGTCTAAGCAGTTACAAAAATAAGGAAAACAAGGATATATTTGGTTGAATAATTATCCTCCATCATATATAATATAGCTATATATTTAAAGTCATACAAGCGTTATGTGCATTATTATGGGGAAAGGAGAAGGAGATGGCTATAGAGGAAATATCACGTATACCGGTAGGAGATATGATGCTGGTATACGAGCAGGAGACGGATTTAAAGACAGTGGGCTTTTACATTCTTCCATTGTCTATGGATGAGGAGGACAATAAGAAAAAAAAGTTTTACCGCATTAATTCTATGGTGCAGCTTAAGCTGGCAGGCGACACCTATCCAAACTGTTATGGGCATGGACAGACCATGAGAAACGGAGAGTCGTCAAATCTTTTGGACTATGACAGACAGGCAGTGGAGGAAACCGGCAGCGGTAAAATTATAAGGACATATCTTAAGGATAACAGAGGATATGATGTCACGCATGTGGTAAGCTATCATAACGGTGATTTAAGCTTTGAGATGAAGAATATCATTACAAATAATTCCGGTAAGGATATTACAATGGAAATGATAAGCAGCTTTGAGCTTTCAAAGCTTTCACCTTTTCTTGAGGGAGACGGACCTGACAGTCTTTTGATACACAGGCTGAGAAGCAAGTGGAGCCACGAGGGAAGACTTCACACAGAGACAGTGGAGGATTTACAGCTTGAGCCTTCATGGTCTACATGGTCGGCAAGCTGTGAGAGATTTGGACAGACAGGCTCGATGCCTGTTAAAAAGTTTTTTCCGTTTCTAGCTGTTGAAGATACGAAAAATGAAGTTTTATGGGGAGCACAGCTTGCACATGAGGCTTCGTGGCAGATGGAGATTTACAGGCAGGATGACGGACTTCACATATCGGGAGGACTTGCAGACAGGGAGTTTGGACATTGGATGAAAAGCCTTAAGGCAGGGGAAACCTTTGAGACGCCTACAGCCATAGTCAGCACATGTAAGGGCGGCGGCATAGATATGATATGCCACAGATTGACACAGGCAGGGCAGAAGTATGTGGATGAGGCTCCGGAAAGCGAGCAGCATCTTCCTATAATATTTAATGAGTACTGCACCACATGGGGCAATCCGTCACATGAAAATATATCGGGAATTATTAACGCCATAAAGGATAAGGGCTTTGAATATTTCGTTATAGACTGCGGATGGTTTAAGGAGGACGGAGTGCCTTGGGATATAAGCATGGGAGATTATAATGTTTCACCTACATTGTTCCCTGAGGGACTTGAGAAAACCGTGCAGCTTATAAAGGAAAATAATATGAAGCCGGGAATTTGGTTTGAGATTGATAATGTAGGACGTGCAGCAAAGGCATATGATGCACATAAGGACCATTTTCTTACAAGAGACGGAGTTCCGATTACCACCTACAGCAGACGTTTTTGGGATATGACAGATTCTTGGGTTGAAGGCTATCTCACGGAAAAGGTTATAGATATGTTAAACAAATACGGCTTTGAGTACATGAAAATGGATTACAATGATACAATAGGCATTGGTGCTGACGGAGCGGAGTCATTGGGAGAGAAGCTCCGCCAAAATATGGAGGCAAGTGTTAATTTTGTTAAAAAAGTTAAGGAGCAGGTGCCGGGAATTATTCTTGAAAATTGTTCCTCAGGAGGACATAAGCTTGAGCCTCTTATGATGAGCATATGCTCTATGGCATCCTTCTCAGATGCACATGAGACAGAAGAGATACCTATAGTGGCGGCAAACCTTCACAGGGCTATACTTCCACGACAGAGCCAGATATGGGCTGTTATAAGAAAGACAGACAGCCTAAAGCGTATAGGCTATTCCATAGCCAACACATTTCTCGGAAGGATGTGTCTGTCAGGTGATGTTACCGAGCTGAGTGATGAACAGTGGGATGTCATTGACAGGGGTATTGCCTTCTATAAGGAAATTGCACCTATTATTAAAAAGGGCTACACATACAGGGTAGGACCAAAAATCACAAGCGAGAGGCATCCTCATGGCTGGCAGGGAGTTGTCAGAGTGGGAGAAAACGGAGAGGCATATGTGCTTATTCATATGTTTTACGGAGATTTGCCTGATACCATTGACATTGCACTTCCAAAGGATTGCCCAAAGAATATAGCAAATATATATTCTGACGTAAAGGATGCAGATATAACCATAGAGGACGGCGTCTTAAGGTATAAGCCTACGGAGGTAATGAGAGCTATAGCGGTAAGATTGGTATAGTATTAAAAAAAGCAAAATAGAAAGGAAACCTAATATGAAACACAACAATTTTTATGTAAGACCATATGTGAAGAACTGGAGCAACCCTGAGTCAGACAGCCTGCATCTTGAGTACAGCTATGACAAGAAAAACTGGTATAACTTAAACGGAAATAACGGTATTCTCTTTGCAAAGGGTGGCTCAAGGAGAATGACAGAGCCGCAGATAGTTAAGCTTTCAGAGGATAAGTTTAAGGTATATGCTAAGGATGCCCTTGATAATTCTAAGACCTTTGTATATGAGACAGGCGACCTTATTAATTACAGTGAGGAGAAAATTGAGGAAACCTCTGCTATAAGCGACTACACCGCACCAAATGATATTATTGAGATATCAGAGGCAATTCTGGACAAGCTTAACAGCGTATACGGAAAGCCGGAGCCGGTAGTTATAGAAAGTGTTGAGTCAGTGACTGTAGAGGTAAAGGCAGGAGAGCCTGTTAAGCTGCCTGAAAGGGTGATGGTGACATACTCAAACGGAATGAAGGAGGAGAAGGCGGCTTCGTGGGGGGACGTTGATACCTCTGTGGCAGGAACAAAGACTGTAAAAGGTACTGTTTCCGAAAGATTTTACTTAAATCCGCTTATTTACCACAGGGCAGACCCATGTATATATAAGCATACAGACGGAAATTATTACTTTGTGGCATCATACACAGATGATGAGCATAACCTTGTGGGAGAATATCAGTACAGATATATTCTTTTAAGAAAGGCCGCATCACTTGAGGATTTAGCAGATAACTCAGGAAAGTATGAGGAGAGATGTGTATTTACAAAGGATCCCGTTGCAGGAAATAACAGTCCTCATATATGGGCTCCGGAATTTCACTGTATAGACGGTGATTTTTATATTTACTTTACCACATGTATAGATGACAACGACTGCTGGTCAATCAGGCCACATGTTATGAGATGTCAGGGAGACCCGATGAAGGACGAGTGGGAGGTTATAGGCCGTGTGCAGACTACCACTGCAGATTCTATTGCATTTACGGATTTCTCACTTGACCATACAGTGCTTCAGCATAAGGGGGAGCTTTACTTCTTCTGGGCAGAAAAGCATCCTGAGGTTGCAGGTGCAAATGTAGGCGGTGACTATGATGAAAATGCAGTGCAGGTAAACTCAGATATTTACCTTGCAAAGATGGTAAATCCGTGGACAATAGATTCAAGCAGAATATGCAGAGTAGTTGAGCCAACCTATAACTGGGAGCTTCACGGCTTCCCTGTATGTGAGGGACCTGCTGTTTTAGTGAGAAACGGCAAGGTGTTTATGGCGTATTCAGCAAGCGGTACGGATGCTCTCTATTGTATGGGTATGTGTACGGCAGATGCAGATGCGGATTTACTGGATCCTAAGAGTTGGACAAAGTCACCGTATCCTGTATTCCAAAGCTCCCGTGCGACAGGTCAGTACGGACCGGGACACAACAGCTTCACATATGATGACGAGGGAAATGATATTATAGTGTATCATGCAAGACAGGAGGAGAGATACCTTGTGGATCCGGGCTATCAGCCATTGTATGATGCAGGAAGAAACGCATGTCTTTCAAGAGTGTACTGGAATCCTGACGGAACCCCTAACTTTTCGGTGCCATTCCCAAGCGGAGAGCCGAAGGAGGTAAAGACTGAGTTTACGGCTACGGTTGTGGTAAAATAGCAACGGCTGTTTATTCGTAAAAGAAAGGCAGGTAGAACATGAAAAGCAAATTAATGGCAGAGTTTGACAAAATATTTGGCAGTGACGGAAGCGAGAATATTTATTTTGCACCGGGCAGGGTTAATTTAATAGGAGAGCATACGGATTATAACGGAGGACATGTTTTTCCGTGTGCTCTTACTATAGGGACATATGCGGTGGCAAGACGAAGGAAAGATGATAAGCTTAGGCTTTACTCTATGAACTTTGAATCACTTGGAGTGATAGAGAGCAGTATAAATTCATTAGAATATAAAAAAGAGGATGACTGGACAAATTATCCTAAGGGAGTTATATGGGCACTTATGGAAAAGGGCTATGATATACCGTCGGGAATGGACATACTTTACTTTGGAAATATCCCGAACGGCTCAGGTCTTTCCTCATCGGCGTCTATAGAGGTTCTCACAGGCTTTGTGTGTAAGGATATGTTCGGCCTTGACATTGATAATGTAAATATTGCACTTACAGGCCAGTATTCAGAGAATAATTTTAACGGCGTTAATTGCGGCATTATGGATCAGTTTGCCATAGCTATGGGCAGGGAAAACAGAGCCATATTTCTTGATACCTCTACTTTGGAGTATACCTATGCACCGATTAATCTTGCAGGCTATAAGATTGTCATACTGAATACCAACAAGAAGCGTGGGCTTGGGGACAGTAAATATAACGAGAGAAGAAGCCAGTGTGAGGAAGCATTAAAGAGACTTAAGACAAGGCTTAACATAAATTCACTCGGAGAGCTTACAGAGGAGGAATTTGAAAGTAACAGGCACCTTATAGGGGACGAGGTTTTAGAAAGACGTGCAAAGCATGCCGTATATGAAAACCGCAGGACAATATCGGCAGCTTCAGCACTCAATAACAATGACATAGAAACCTTTGCGATGCTTGTAAACCAGTCGGGAGACTCTCTCAAAAATGATTATGAGGTTACGGGTGTGGAGCTTGATACACTTGTGGAGGAAGCGAGAAAGCAGCCGGGAGTTATATGTGCCCGTATGACAGGTGCAGGCTTTGGAGGCTGTGCTGTCAGTATAGTTAAAAATGAGGCGGTGGATGCGGCTATAGAGGCTATTGGAAAGGTGTATGAGGAAAAAATCGGTTATAAGGCTGATTTTTATGTGGTTGAGATAGGAAACGGACCTGAAAAAATAGCTTGACAAATGTTTTTTTAGTGATAAAATAAATAACGTAATTGAATTATATAAAAGTCGATGAGCAAAATAGTACCTTTAGTGGGAAGGCACAGAGAGTCGGGCCGGTGGAAACCGATACGGAAAGCTTTAGGGAATGGGTTTGTGAGATTTGAGGCTGAACAATTTAGCGATGCTGCATAAATGTAAGTAGGCTGATACGTGTCCTCACGTTACAGGGGTAAGATATAAGGCGTTGATAGTGTATATATTTTACAGGGTTTTAGTGTATTTGCAGTATTATAGCTTAGTATCTGAAATGAGTCATAATGGATTGGTGGCGTATATTTCTAATCGGAATATACGCCTTTTTAATTTAGAATGAGAACAGGGGTGGCACCACGATAATATTCGTCCCCGATTGCATAAGCTTTGCAGTCGGGGATATTTTAATTACAGCAGGAAGGAGCTTATAAATGAGAGAAAGAAATTTAAAGGCGTATAAAAAAACCGTAAGTGTGGTAAATGAATCGGCAATGAGCATGTATGAAAATCTTGGAAGGGATAAAATCGGCTTTTTGCTTGAAAGCTATGATAAGGATTATGACAGATACACCTTTATGGGTGTGGAGCCTGAGGAGCTTGTGCAGTCAAGGGGACAGAGCATTGTTATCACAAAGAAAGACGGAGCTGTGGAGGTGCTTGAGGGCAATCCTGTAGACAAATTAAAGGAGTATTGTAATTTATTCCATGTGGAAAAGGAAGCGGGGGAGCTTGCATTTGGAGGAGGACTTGTGGGAAGTCTCGGATATGATTATATAAGGTATACGGAGGAGCTTCCTGACGACAATCCCGACGAGATAGGAATAGAGACTGTCCAGCTTATGCTTACCACAAAATTTATAGTAATAGACCATGTGGCGGAAACTCTTTCAGGGGTGGTTCTGGACGAGCCGACAGAGGAGGGAAGGAAAAGAGCCCTGACGGAGGCAGGAAGGCTTATAGACAAAGCACTTGGCAGGGACGAGGCTTTGGATAAAAAGAATAAGGAAAGCAGATTTGTACATGACGGAATTATAGTAAAAAAATCAGATACATTGGAGCAGTACAGTGAAAAGGTAAATAAAATAAAGGAATATATAAAGGAAGGACATATATTCCAGACAGTGTTATCACAGAGGTGGACCATAGAGACAAAGCAGGAGGGCTTTGATTTATACAGGGAGCTTAGAGAATTAAATCCGTCGCCGTACCTTTATTATTTTAATTTTGATGAATTTGAAATAATAGGAAGCTCACCTGAGATGATAGTAAAGGAAAAGGACGGAAAAATTCAGACATGTCCTATAGCCGGCACAAGACCAAGAGGAGCAGACGAGGAGGAGGACCTGCTTTTAAAGGACAGCCTTTTAAAGGACGAAAAGGAAAGGGCAGAGCATGTTATGCTTGTCGACCTTGCAAGAAATGATATGGGGCGTGTTTCACAGTTTGGAACCGTAAAGGTTACAAGGTTTATGGATGTGGAAAAATATTCACATGTTATGCACATTGTTTCAATGGTGGAGGGAAGGAAAAATAAGGAGTACCATCCCTTTGACATGGTTTCCTCATTCCTTCCGGCAGGAACATTAAGCGGAGCACCAAAGATAAGGGCAATGGAAATAATAGATGAGCTGGAAAGCGTAAGGAGAGGACTTTACGGAGGAGCTACAGGCTATATAGATTTTACGGGAGATATGAATTTCTGTATCACAATAAGGACAATGATAAAAAAGGGTGATAAGGTATATCTTCAGGCAGGAGCCGGCATTGTGGCAGACTCGGTTCCGGAAAATGAGTACAGGGAATGTTGCAATAAGGTAGCCGCACTTGCAAGGACACTTGTGGCACCGGAAACGGATATGTAAAAGAAAGGGAGAGAGCTTATGATTTTACTGATAGATAATTACGATTCCTTCACCTATAATCTGTATCAGTATATGGGCATTTTTACTGATGAGATTAAGGTGGTGAGAAATGATAAAATAACAATAGGTCAGATAGAGGAGATGAATCCTGAAAAGCTTGTATTGTCACCGGGCCCAAAGGCGCCGAAGGACGCAGGCATATGCTTGGAGGCAGTAAGACATTTTGCAGGAAAGAAGCCTATACTAGGCATTTGTCTTGGACACCAGACTATAGGGGAGGCGTTTGGAGCTACCGTATCATATGCAAAAAATATATTTCACGGCAAGCAGTCAATTATAGAGCATGACGGAACAGGCATATTTCAGGGAATCAATTCTCCCATAAAGGTAGCAAGGTATCATTCACTTGCCATTATAGAGGAGACAATGCCGGATTGCCTGTCGGTGACTGCAAAGACCGATGACGGAGAGATAATGGCAATAAAGCATAAGACATTTCCTGTTATAGGATTACAGTTTCATCCTGAATCAATTTATACAGAGCATGGAAAGAAAATGATAGAGAATTTTATAAACAATGTAAATTGATAGGAAATATAAGCTAATTAAAAAAATATAAGCTAAAAAATATAAGCTGCTAAAAAAATACAGGCTGATAACAAAACCGGGAAAAACCGGTTTTGCCGGCAGAGAGAGGGAAAAGCATGGATATTTTAGAGGAGATAGTTGCTGATAAAAGAAAAAGGCTCATAGAGCATAAGGCTGTTATTTCAGAGGAGGAAATGAAAAGGTCAGCACTTGAAAGCAGGAGAAAGCCGGTAAGCTTTTATAATGCACTTGCAAAGGAGGGGCTTTCCATTATAGGAGAGTTTAAAAAGGCGTCCCCAAGCATGGGCGTCATAGACGGAAGGATAGAGCTTACTGACAGGATAGACCAGTATAATGAATCTGTTGACGCTATAAGCGTGCTTACGGAGGAGGACCATTTTAACGGAGGGGCATGGTATCTTAAAAGGATAAGGGAAATATCACCGCTGCCAATAATAAGAAAGGATTTTATCATAGATGAGTATCAGATATACGAGGCAAGGGTAATAGGTGCCGACTGTATACTGCTTATAGCGGCAATATTAAATGATACTGATATGAAACGCTTTTATGAGCTTGCCTACAGCCTTTCGATGGATGTGCTTTTGGAGGTTCACAATGAGGAGGAAATGGAGCGTGCCTTAAATCTTAACGCAAGGATAATAGGTGTAAATAACAGAAATTTAAAGGACTTTACCATAGATTTAAAGCATACATTGAGGCTTTCAAAATATATGGACAGGCTTATTGAGGAAGAAACCGTGAAAGCGGATAATGTTAGTTATGCTCACACGGAAGCCCGCAGTGAAAGAAAAAGACCGCTGCTTGTGTCCGAGAGCGGAGTGGCAGAGGATAAGGATATTATTTTCCTAAAGGAAAGCCATGTAGATGCACTTCTTATAGGAAGGGCATTTATGGAAAGCGAAAGACCAAAGGAAAAGGCAGTTGCATGGAAAAAGGTGTATAATACAGAGCCGGCAGGTTAAAATGAGGTAAGGTGAAAATATGCAGAAAATAAAAATATGCGGCATAACTAATGAGCAGGAAATTGATAAGCTTATAGAGCTTAATGTCGATTATGCAGGCTTTGTGGTGTTTTTTCCAAAGAGCAGGAGAAATAATGACATAGTCAGGGCTTCAGAGCTTGTGAGCTACGTTAGGAAAAAAAAGGCAGCCTCTGAAAAAGAAATTCCGTTAAAGACCGTAGCGGTAACGGTTTCCCCTGACATATGGCAGCTTGAGGCAATAGAAAATGCAGGCTTTGATATATTGCAGATACATGGTGAGCTTTACGATGAGGTTAGGGAAAAGACAGGGCTTCCCATATGGCGGGCATTTAATCTGTCCTCCTATAAAGACAATGATAGCTTAAGCACCGGCTTAAAAAAGGTGGTGTCAGACGATAAAATAAGAGGTATAGTATTTGACGGTGCCGGATATGGAGGCGGTGAGGTCTTTGAATGGACAAGCCTTAAGGATATTGATATAAAGGACAAGCTTTTTATTATGGCAGGCGGCTTAACCCCTGAAAATGTTGCAGAGGCGGTAAAAACCTTAAATCCCAATATTGTGGATGTAAGCTCCGGCGTGGAATATGATGATAAGACCATAGCAGGCAAGGATTTGGAAAAGACAGAACGCTTTGTAAGAGCGGTTAGGAGCAGTTAAGAGCCGTAAAAGGCATTTTAAAGGGCAGGTTAAGGATTTTAAAGCAGAGAATAACCTTAAAAACATAAAACATATAGAAAGGAAAAACAAAGATGAACAAGAATACTTATTATGGAGAATTTGGCGGACAGTATGTGGCAGAGACACTTATGACTACACTGCTGGAGCTTGAGAAGGCGTTTGAGGAGAATGTGAGGGATGAGAAGTTTATAGCTGAATATGAGTACTACCTTAAGGAGTACGTGGGAAGGGAAAATCCTCTTTATTTTGCAGAAAGGCTTTCGGAGAAATACGGCGTAAAGATTTATCTTAAGAGGGAGGATTTAAACCATACGGGAGCCCACAAGATAAACAATGTTATCGGACAGATACTTCTTGCAAAGCGTATGGGAAAGACAAAGGTTATTGCAGAGACAGGAGCAGGACAGCACGGTGTTGCCACAGCTACGGGAGCAGCCCTTTTTGGAATGAAGTGCAAGGTTTACATGGGTACAGAGGATATAGAAAGGCAGAAGCTTAATGTGTTCCGCATGAAAATGCTTGGTGCAGAGGTAGTGCCTGTTGCCACAGGAAGTGCCACACTCAAGGATGCCACAAATGAGGCTATACGTACATGGGCAAAGGAGGCGGAGGATACATTTTATGTCATTGGCTCTGCAGTAGGTCCGCACCCATACCCGAAAATGGTAAAGGAGTTTCAGAGGGTTATAAGTAAGGAGGCAAAAAGGCAGATACTTGAAAAGGAGGGAAGGCTTCCTGATGCTGTGGTGGCATGTGTTGGAGGCGGCTCAAACGCCATAGGCATGTTTGCGGAATTTTTGGATGAAAAGGATGTAAAGCTGGTAGGCGTTGAGGCAGCAGGACTTGGCATAGAGACAGGAAAGCATGCAAGTGCTATGGCACTTGGTGCACCGGGAGTTCTTCACGGAATGAAAACATATCTTTTACAGGATGATGACGGAAATATAAAAATAGCACATTCCATATCGGCGGGACTTGATTATCCCGGAGTAGGTCCTGAGCATGCGTATCTTAGGGACAGCAAAAGAGTTGAATATGTGTCTGTGACGGATAAGGAGTGTATGGACGCACTTATGGAGCTTTGTCAGCTTGAGGGTATTATTCCGGCAATAGAAAGCGCCCATGCTATGGCACAGGTGTTTAAAATGGCAAAGGATATGACTAAGGAGCAGATAATTATAATGTGTCTTTCAGGTCGTGGCGACAAGGATGTTCATACTGTGGCAGACTACCTGGACGGCAAGGATGTCAATAAATAGTTTGGCGAAGCCAAACCTGCGGTAACTGACGATCGGAGATGACGGTTGCAGCTTTGGGAGAGCCGAACCTGTATACCGACGTGAGCAGGATGCTTAGAAAATATTTTTAATAAGAAAGGGATAAAAATATGAACAGAATAGAAGATAGAATGGCAGCACTTAAGAATGAGGGTAAAAAGGCATTTATAACATATATTACGGCAGGACTTCCTGATATGGAGGGAACAAAGAGGATTTTAAGGGCACAGTTTGAGGCGGGGATAGATACGGTGGAGCTTGGAATACCGTTTTCCGACCCTGTGGCAGACGGACCTGTCATACAGGATGCCTCCTACAGATCCATACAAAATGGTACAAACCTTGAAAAATGCTTAAGGATGGTGGAGGAGCTTAGGGAGGATTGTCAGATTCCCATTGTATTTATGATGTATTACAATACCGTTTTACATTACGGAATAGAAAGCTTTGCAAAGGAATGCAACAGAGTGGGAGTGGACGGAGTTATTGTTCCTGATTTGCCGTTTGAGGAGCAGGAGGAAATGAAGACGGCTCTTAAAAATGCAGGTGATGAAACTATACTTATCCAGCTTATAGCACCGATATCAAAGGAGCGTATACCAATGCTGCTTAAGGATGTAAGAGGCTTTGTTTACTGTGTGTCATCTATGGGAGTTACGGGACAGGCAGCAGATTTCCATAAGAATGTCAAGGAATACCTAAGCAGTGTTAAAAGAGTGTCAAAGGTTCCTGTTATGCTGGGCTTTGGAATAAGGACGCCGGAGGATATAAAGCCATATGCAGATACCATAGACGGTGCCATAGTAGGCACACACCTTATAGAGCTTTTGGAAAACAGCGGCTATGATGAGAAAAAGGCAGCAGAGTATGTAAAAGAGTTTAAGAGAGGTTTATAGATTATGCCAAAGTCATTTAATCAAAAGCTTAAGCTGTTATATTTGTTGAGAGTGCTTCTTGAGAGAAGTGACGAGGAGCATATAATCAGTATGAAGGACATACTTGAATATCTTAAATCAAACGGCATAGATGCAGAGAGAAAAAGCATATATGACGATATAGAGGCTCTTAGAACCTTTGGGGTTGACATTGTAAACAGAAGGGAGCGGCCGTCAGGCTATTACATAGGCCAGAGAGAATTTGAGCTGCCGGAGCTTAAGCTTTTGGTTGATGCTGTCCAGTCGTCAAAATTCATTACAACAAAAAAGTCAGACGAGCTTATAAAAAAGCTGGAGAGGCTTGCAGGAAACAATCAGGCGAGAAAGCTTCAAAGACAGGTATATGTTGCAAACCGCACAAAGACTATGAATGAAAACATTTACTATAATGTGGATGATTTGCATGAAGCCATATCAGAAAATAAAAAAATAGCCTTTCAGTACTGTGAATGGACAACGGACAAAAGGCTTGTGCCTAAGAGGGGCGGAGAGCTTTATAATGTAAGCCCGTGGGCGTTAAACTGGGATGATGAGAATTATTATCTGATAGGCTATGACAATGAGGCAGGCAAGGTGAAATTTTACAGGGTGGACAAGATTAAAAAAATTGCTATACTGGAAGAAAAACGAGAGGGCAGGGAGCATTTTGAAAAATTTAATACCGCTGATTTCTCGAAAAAAACCTTTGGAATGTTCGCAGGAGACGAGCAGATAGTTACAATGGACTGCAGCGAAAAGCTTATAGGCGTAATTATAGACAGGTTTGGAGCTGATGTGTCAGTGAGAAAGGCAGAGGGCGGAGGCTTAAAGGTCAGGGTCAGCATAAATGTAAGCCCACAGTTTTTCGGATGGCTTACGGGCATAGGAAGCGATGTGGTTGTTACGGCACCGGAAAGTGTAGTGGAGGAATATAAGGCCTATATAAAAAATATACTGGAAAAATATCAGTTATAGGACTTAAAATTATGCTTGTATACTTTTATTTAGGATGCAGGTTGTTTATAAAACAGGTTTTATGGAGGAAATAATGGGCGGCAATATGGAAAACAGGAGCAGATTACAGCAGCAGTTTGATTTTATTGAGGAAATTGACAAGGAAAAGCTGATAGGAAGGCAGACATATATTTCTGATGGAATAAGAAAGGAAAATGATGCCGAGCACGCATGGCATATGGCAATAATGACAGTGCTTTTAAGTGAATATGCCAATGAGGAAATAGATGTATTAAAGACGGTAACAATGCTTTTGATACATGACATTGTGGAGATTGACGCAGGGGACACCTACGCCTACGACGAGGAGAGAAAAAAGACCCAGAGGGAGCGTGAGGAAAAAGCAGCGAAAAGAATTTTCGGACTTCTTCCCACAGACCAGAAAGAAAAATTTATGTCATTGTGGGAGGAATTTGAGGCAGGAGAGACCTCTGAGGCTAAATTTGCACATACAATGGACCACATACAGCCGCTTATGCTGAATGCGAAAACTGAGGGAAAATCGTGGCTTGAGCATGGCGTGGCACTGAGCAGCATACTGGGGAGAAATGAGAATACAAAGGAAGGCTCTAAGGAGCTGTGGGAATATGCAAAGGACAAATTCCTTATGCCAAACGTGGAAAAGGGAAGAATTATTAATGATACGGATTTATAGACGCATACCTTAGACTCAGCCGACACTTTTGTATTTAGGAAAAACAACAAAAGCGACAGCATATCGGCGAACGAAAAGTGCCGCTGCCTGCGGCACTTTTTTGTTGACAAACTAATGACGTTAGTTTATAGTTAAACTAACGTCATTAGTTTGTGATGGAATTTTTTAAAAGTAGTCTGACAGGTGATTAACTGTCAGTACCTATGTTTATCAGAGTTAAAAAGGAGGAAAGCTTTTATGGCAAAATTAAGTGTGGAATCAGGTAACAGACGCTTTGCAACGGAGCCGTCACTTTATGGCTTGTTCTTTGAGGACATTAACAGGTCGGGAGACGGAGGACTTTACCCGGAGCTTTTGAGAAACAGAGCCTTTGAGGATAGTCTGCATCCTGAGGATTTGACAGAGGAGGAGGGAGATTTGCTAAATTCCACAGGGTGGAGGTTTGAGTATCAGAAGGGTGAAGGCTTGAAGCGTTGGGAGAAATGCGATATGCCGACAGATATACCGGCATGGTATGGCGAGGGTGCAGAGCTGTCGCTGCTGCTTAATGACACCTTAAATGAAAAAAGAAAGGCAGCATTGAATGTAGCTTTTCAGCCGGAGGGTATGATATATAATGTTGGCTTTTGCGGTGTGCCTGTAAAGGAAAATGAGGTTTATAAGCTGTTCTTTTTTGCAAAGACAGATGAGCCGGTGAAATTGGGAATTTCAATAAAATCCGGAGAAGAAACGATTGCAGAAAACGAGATTACCTTGCAGGGAAAAGGCTTTATCCGCTATGATATGGCACTTGTTCCAAAAAAGACCGACAAGAAATCAAGATTCTGCATAACCTCAAAGGAGGGCGGCAAAGTAGTTTTTGGATATATGTCACTTATGCCGGCAGATACATATCATGGACATGGCTTAAGAAAGGATTTATGCGAGAAGCTTGAGGGGATAGCTCCTGCATTTTTACGTTTTCCGGGCGGCTGTATAGTTGAGGGATTTTCTAAGTCTACAGTCAAGAGATTTAAAAATATGGTAGGACCTGTATGGAAGCGTCCTACACTTCTTAATCTGTGGAGCTACAATTCTACGGAGGGCTTGGGCTTTCATGAATATCTGCAGCTTTGCGAGGATATGAATGTAGATGCACTCTATGTCTGCAACTGCGGTATGACATGTCAGGCTCGCAACTGTATTTTGCTTGAGGAGGATGAGGTTGACGATATGCTTGATGATGCACTTTGTGCGTTGGAATATGCTATGGGAGACGAAACTACTACGTGGGGAGCACTGCGTGGGGAAATGGGACATCCTGCCCCGTTTAAGCTGCGATACCTTGAGATAGGCAATGAAAATAACGGCAAGGACTATGAGGCACGCTATGAGAAATTTTATAAGGCTATAACACAGAAATATCCTGACCTTACCATTGTAGCCAACACACATGTTGAGGAAGCAGGACTGCCGTTGGATATTGCCGATGAGCATTTTTATGACAAGCCTGAATGGTTTGCCCAGAACAGCCACTATTACGACGGCTACGACAGAAAGGGTCCGGGAATTTTCGTAGGTGAATTTGCTGTTGTTGCAGGTGCAATACGTACACTGTATGCCGCTGTATCGGAGGCAATGTTTATGGTGGGAATGGAGAGAAATCAGGATATAGTAAAGCTTGCAGCCTATGCACCGTTATTTGAAAATGTAAAGTATGCCGCATGGGAGCCGAATTTGATTGCCTTTGACGGCTTAGATAATTACGCTATTCCTTCTTACTACGTATGGCGTCTGTTTAGTCAGAATAAAGGAAAGTACGTGCTTAAAAGCAGTCAGGAGTGCGGCAAGATATACGCACCGTACCTAAAGGGAGGTCCGTGTATTGTCGGCTCTATGGGAATGCACTACAAAAATCCTGTCTGGAAGGGCACAGAGGTAAAGGCTGAAAGGTTCCTGTTTGGAAGCGTAAAGGCCTGTGAAGACGGAAGCTTTGTGACAGATCCATCAGAGGACATGGAGGAAGCAAAGCGTTTTGATATGGAAAAGACAGTGCTTATTACTATGGGAGATGATATGGTTTCAAGGGAAGGTGCCTTTGAAATAGACATACTTGCAGAAAAGGATGTGGAGATGGGCATTGGAATGTTTGCAACGCCTTATGGAGAGGCAAGAAACAGTGAGGACAGCCCATGGAATCTGTTTGCCGTACAGCCTGTCAGATGGATGATAAAGAATGGAATAAGCAATCTGCATATGGGTATAGGATTTAGAAAATACAGCCTTTTGGACCCTGTAGAGCTGAATATGGAAATGGGAAGCTATCATCATCTGTGTATGGAGTCAGATGGAAAAATGCTGTACTGTAAGGTTGACGGAGAGACGGTTATGCAAGCTGAGCTTCCTAATTATGACGAGATACAGACGATTGTACTGGAGGATGATAAGGAGATAATCATTAAGGCAGTCAATATAGCAGATGAGGATAAGCCTGTTGAGATATGTCTTGATACACAGGTGGAGGAAAACTATAAGGTGGGTGTTATCAGCGGAAAGCCGTCAGATAAGAACAGCCTTGAAAATCCTGATGCGGTGACTGAGCACTGGCATGATTGCATGGGAGCAGCATCAAGCTTTACATATACTGCACCTGCATGCTCGGTAAACGTATTACGGCTGAAAATTAAATAAACAGGTACTTAAATTATCTGAGGAACCGGATTAAGAAGGAGGAAAATTGAGTGGGGCTTGTAAGAGATAAAGCATTTTATAAACAGACATTGTCAATAGCCATTCCCATAGCTATACAGAGCATGATTACCATTGGAGTAAATTTAATGGATAATATTATGGTTGGCTCTCTTGGGGAAACTGTTCTCTCGGGAACCTCTCTGGCAAACCAGTACGTAAGTATATTTCATATCTGCTGCATGGGTATTGGGATGGGAACGAGTGTACTGACCTCAAGATTTTGGGGAATGAGAGATACAGAGGCGTTAAAGAAAGCCATAACTCTTATGCTAAGATTTTGTATAGGACTTGCAGCATTGTTTACAATTCCGGCAATTTTCCTCTCCTCCGGCCTGATGAGATTATATACGCCTGACGAGGCTGTTATTGCACAGGGAATATTATATTACCGCTGGGTTTGGCCATGCTTTATTTTGCAGGGCTTGTCCCTTACCTGCACAATCGTGCTGCGGAGTGCAGGACAGGTTAAGCTGCCGTTATACAGCTCCATAGGTGCGTTTTTCGTAAATATCTTTTTTAACTACGTCTTTATTTTCGGAAAGCTTGGCATGCCAAGAATGGAAATTCAGGGAGCGGCTATAGGAACGTTAATTGCCAGACTTTTTGAGTTTTGCGTAATTTGCGGATATTTCTTCCTGAAGGACAAAAATATCGGGTACCGCATAAAGGATATTGGAAAAAGGTGCAGGGATATGCTGGGTGAGTATATCGGCATAGGATTTCCGGTATTTATTTCGGACACGCTTTTAGCATTGGGAAATACGGCAGTTGCAATGATTATGGGAAGAATAAGCAAGGAATTTGTCTCGGCAAACTCCATAACCTTTGTCACACAGCAGCTTAGCACCATTTTGATTCAGGGCGTATGTCAGGCGGGCTGCATTGTCACGGGACACACGCTTGGACGCGGCGAGAAGAAAAAGGCACAGGAGCAGGCATGGACCTTTCTTATACTTGGAATAATAATCGGTGCCGTCGCAGGTCTGATTATTATGCTGATTAGTGAGCCTGTTATCGGCTTTTACAATATACAGGAGGAAACAAAGGAGATTGCAAGGCAGCTTATGGCGGCAATTTCCATTATAGTTGTATTTCAGTCCACAAACAGCATTATGATGAAGGGCGTGCTTAGAGGCGGAGGAGATACAAAGTTTCTTATGGTTGCCGATATATTGTTCCTATGGGTAGTATCGGTTCCTTTAGGTGCCCTGTCAGGACTTTACTGGCATATGTCAGCCTTTTGGATTTATTTCTTCTTGAAAATTGACCAGATATTAAAATCCTTTTGGTGTATTTTCAGATTAAAGGGCGGAAAATGGATGAAGGGAATAAGCGGTTCAAAAAAAGAAAGCTAATTAAAAAAAAGAATAGAAAATTAAGAAAATAAAGTAAAACAGGAAAGGAATATAAATATGCTTAGAAATGTTAAAACGGAACAGGGTATGGTTCAGGGACTTGTGGGAAAGGACCCGAGAATTACGGTTTTCAGGGGAGTGCCTTACGCTAAGCCGCCTGTGGGGGAATTAAGATGGAAGGCACCGCAGCCTGCGGAAAAATGGAAAGGAGTACGCAAATGCTACGAGTATGGCGATATGCCGATGATGCGTGTACATCCGGGCACTGACGACAGCTTTTATAAGAGAGAGCTTCACCCGGTATCGGCAGATTTCGGAATGAGCGAGGATTGCCTTTATCTTAATATTTTTTCACCTGCCGAAAGGGCGGACGAGAAGCTTCCGGTGCTCTGCTATATTCATGGCGGCGGTCTTCAGGACGGCTATAATTATGAGGTGGAATTTGACGGTGAGCGTGTAGCACGTCGTGGCGTAATTGTGGTTATGATAGGCTACAGACTTGGACTTTTCGGCTTTTTGGCACATCCTGAAATAACGGCAGAGACACCTGCGGATGAGGTGGTTTCTAATTTTGGTATGCAGGATCAGTCAATGGCACTCCATTGGGTATCGAGAAATATAGAAAATTTTGGAGGAGATTCAAAGAGAATAGTAATCTGCGGTCAAAGTGCCGGAGCCGGAAGCGTACAGACGCAGCTTTGCAGTCCTATGAATGAGGGAATTATTGCAGGAGCAATATGTCAGTCGGCAGTATCCTTCTGTTTTGGAGACGAGGGGCAAAAGGCAGGAGGAATGACGCTCTCAGAGGCGGAAGCCTTTGGCGAGGACTTCTTTAAAAAGATTGGCATACGTGATTTGAAGGAGGCAAGGGCTATGGAGGCGTCAGAGCTTATGAGACGTCTTGACAGCGTATCGCCTGAGGGAGCAATGTTTGGCATTCCTTTCCTAACCTGTATTGACGGTAAATTTGTAAAGGAGCCGGTGGAGCTTTCCTATTATAATGACAGACTTCCTGATGTGCCTATGTTAGTAGGCGTATGTATGGGAGAGACACAGGGAATGTTCGGGACAGGAACCCTTACACTTGAGGACCTTTTGAAAAAGGCAGAAATCTACGGAGATAAGAAGGATGAATTTTTGAAGCTTGCAAATGCCTCTAATGATGAGGAGGCACAGGAATTGACAAAGACAGATGCCTTTAATATGTTTTTAGGCGGAAGCAGGGGCTTTGCGGAATTGCGTTCGGGCATGGGGAAAAAGGTATATTATTATATTTTTGACCCGGAAATTCCGGGAGATGATGCCGGCTCCTTTCATGGCTCTGATTTATGGTTTACATTTGATTCACTGGGAAACAGTTGGAGGCCTTTTGAGGGAAAGCATTATGATTTGGCACGTCAGATATGCTCATACTGGACCAACTTTGTGAAAAACGGAGACCCTAACGGCTTGGATTACAATGGAAATAAGCTGCCGGTATGGAAGCCTTATCAGACACAGGAAAAAAATGTTATGAGATTTTTAGACACGGCGATACCTGACACGCTGGAGGAATGTCCTGTGGCAGATTTTCGTCTGGCGTTTGGAAAAGAGAAGCTTATTGAGAAATAGACCTTAAAAGCATTTTACACTAATACAGCCCGATTATAAGGAGGTTTTGCTATGCCGAGAATAGGATTAAACAGACAGGCAGTTGTCAGTGCCGCCATTGAACTTATTGAAGATGAGGGATGTCAGGATTTTTCTATGCGAGAGCTTGCGGACAGACTGCAGGTAAAAACAGCCTCCCTTTATAACCATATAGAGAGTATAGATTCCCTGTATGGGGAGATAGGCAGTTACGTAATTTCAAAATTGATGGAGGTACAGCTTTCGGCAGTAGGTGGCAAAAGGAGAGATGAGGCTGTCCGGTCACTGGCGTTGGCACATTACGGCTTTGCAAAGGAGCACCCCGAGTTATATCGGGTTTTTATGAATTTGCCTGCCTTAAAAAATGATAATCTGTTTAATGAAGCCGGAGATACTGTCAATCTGATAATAGACGTGCTGTCCGGTTACAGGCTTGATGAAAAGCAGAAAATGCACCTTCAGAGAGTGTTAAGGAGTATTATTCAAGGATTTATTGTACAGGAGGATATTGGGTGCCTAAGACATTTTCCGGTTGATGCTTCAGACAGCTTTAATATTGCGATAGATTGTTTTTTGGAGGGGCTTCATAATATGGAGAATTAAGGGGTGCGGCAGGTATTTTCAGGCTTAGAGGTTCGGTGCTGACCGGCAGCTATATAATAATTCCTAAAGCTTCGGAGGAGGTAAGAAATTTTATCACCCGAAAGCTCCTTTCACTAAGCGGCGGGCATAACTCGAAAGAGGCTAAAGAGCAGCCTCTTTCTCAGACAGATGCCCTCTGCTAAGTGAAAGAAGCTTTTGGGCGATAAATTTCTAACCTCCTCCTCAATGCTTTACAAAATCATTTACAAATTTAAAAAAATATTTTATACTCTATCTTTGAGAAAACTTATTAAAATAATACATATTAAAAACTCATATACCAACAACAATTACAGGAAGATTTGCTCCAAATAACTTGAAAGGAAAATAAAAAAGTGGTTACATTAACGGAAAACAGCTTAAGTCTTGAAACCTATCTTAATCTCAGGGCTTTGGTAGGGTGGAAGCTTTTAACGGAAAGTCAGGCAAAAAAAGCCCTTGAGAACAGTCTGCTTACACTGACGGCGTACATAGACGGCGAGCCTGTGGGAATGGGAAGAATAGTAGGCGACGGAGCTGTGATATGCTATGTTCAGGATTTGGTGGTAAGGCCTGAATACCAAAAGCACGGCGTAGGCAGAGTTATAATGGAAAGACTTATAGAGTTTGTCACAGACATAAAGGAAAAGGACACTGAAATGATGCTGTGTCTTATGTGTGCAAAGGGCAGGGAGCATTTTTATGAAAAGTTTGGGTTTATAGGCAGGCCGACGGAGGACTTAGGTCCCGGCATGATACAATATATAAGGTATTAGTAAATTCAGGCAGTATAAGATATAAATAAAGCAAATTCAGATATTAGTCAGCTTAAAAAAGGCAGGGAAAGAAAAATGGCATCAAAGGTAACGAAAACATATGACGCAAACAGCATATCCATACTTGAAGGTCTGGAGGCTGTGAGAAAGCGTCCCGGAATGTATATCGGAAGCGTAGGCACAAAGGGTTTAAACCATCTGATTTATGAGATTGTGGATAATTCAGTGGACGAGCATTTGGCAGGCCACTGTAATAATATAAAGGTTACGCTGGAAAAGGATGGCTCGGTAACAATTTTGGACGACGGACGTGGAATACCTGTAGGAATAAATGAAAAGGCGGGAATACCGGCAGTTGAGGTAGTATTTACAGTGCTTCACGCAGGAGGAAAGTTCGGGGACGGAGGCTACAAAATTTCCGGAGGTCTTCACGGCGTAGGTGCGTCTGTAGTAAACGCACTTTCAGAATGGCTTGAGGTTACCATAAAGATAGACGGCAAGGTATATAAGCAGAGATATGAGAGGGGAAAGGCAATGTATCCCCTAAAGGAGATTGGAGCCTGCAAAAAGACAGATACAGGCACAAGCATCACATTTTTTCCCGACAATGAGATATTTGAAAAGATATATTTTAAGGCAGACGCCATAGACAGCCGTCTCCATGAAACAGCATATTTAAACCCGGAGCTTACCATAACCTTTGAAAATAAAAGGTTTGGCGAGGAGGGAAGCGTCATTTACCATGAGGAGGACGGAATAAAAGCATATGTAAAGGACTTAAATCACGGAAAGGAAGTCCTCCATGACGTAATATATTTTAAGCGTACTGTGGAAGGCATAGAGATGGAAACGGCAATTCAGTTTGTGGATGAATTTCAGGAAAATATACTTGGCTTCTGCAATAACATATACACTCAGGAGGGCGGCACACACATTACAGGCTTTAAGACAAAATTTACAATGGTCATAAACCAGTATGCGAGGGAGCTTGGCATATTAAAGGAAAAGGACAGCAATTTTACGGGAACTGACGTCAGAAACGGAATGACGGCAGTTATAGCCGTAAAGCATCCTGAGCCGAGATTTGAGGGTCAGACAAAGACAAAGCTTGACAATCCCGACGCAGGAAAGGTGGCAGCCGAGACAACAGGCGAGGAGCTGCAGCTTTATTTTGACAAGAATCTTGAGACACTAAAGCAGGTTATAGCCTGTGCGGAAAAATCAGCCAAGATAAGAAAAGCGGAGGAGAAGGCAAAGACTAATCTCCTTTCAAAGCCGAAATTTTCCATAGACAGCAACGGAAAGCTTGCAAACTGCGAGAGCAGAAACCCGGAGGAATGTGAAGTATTTATCGTGGAGGGTGACTCGGCAGGAGGCTCAGCCAAAATGGCGAGAAACCGCAGGACACAGGCTATTATGCCTATAAGGGGAAAGATACTTAATGTGGAGAAGGCAAGCATAGACAAGGTGCTTGCAAATGCAGAGATAAAGACAATGATAAATGCCTTTAACTGCGGCTTTATGGAGGGCTATGGCAATGATTTTGACATAAGCAGGCTCCGCTATAATAAAATTATTATAATGACGGATGCAGATGTGGACGGAGCACATATAGCCACGCTGCTGCTTACCTTTTTCTATAGGTTTATGCCGGAGCTTATACATGAGGGGCATGTTTATCTTGCAACTCCCCCATTGTATAAGGTTGTCCCGAAAAAGGGGGAGGGCAGATACCTTTATGACGACAAGGCACTGGAGCAGTACAGAAAAACCCACACAGGCTCCTTTACACTCCAAAGATATAAGGGACTTGGAGAGATGGATGCAGAGCAGCTTTGGGAGACTACCTTAAACCCGGAGACACGTATATTAAAGCAGGTGGAAATAGAGGATGCACGTATGGCATCGGAGGTGACAAGCATGCTTATGGGAAATGATGTACCCCCAAGACGTGCGTTTATATATGAGCATGCAAATGATGCTGAAATAGACTGGCAAGCATAAAAAAGTGTCGGCAGAGCCAAAAGTGTCGGCAGAGCCGACACTTGCAAGTTCGAAA
>N._stephensi_703_cecum__coassemble_0_pt1 | contig 77453 bp, 64 predicted proteins | sample N__stephensi_703_cecum__metabat2_low_PE_004 | metagenome-assembled genome bin N | reverse complement strand
TTTACTTATACTTGTAATGGGAGAATTATTCGAAGTTCAACAAATATTTCTCCTAAAAAACCATATTTTGCAATATCTATCAAAAAAAATAAAGAAATAGCTTAATTATATACTATATATATGCAGTCTGTGTTATTAAGTTAAATTGACTAAAAGATCTTTATATCGCTTAAATGATATAGAGATCTTTTATATTACTTCTTCTACCACTTCAATATACAAATGTAAATGTATCAGAAGTACTTTTCCCTTCAGTGTCAAAAGCTGTAATTGTTATTGTATAAGTTCCTTTTATATAAAAGTTTGCAACAAACTGCCAGTCATTTACATTTTTATGCATATAAAAAATCCCTTCTTCATTTGTATCTGATATATATGATATTGTAACATGCTCTGCTTCAAACGAAGGTGTCGCTGTTATCAACACATCAATTCCTCTCTCTGAAATCTGAACTGGATTTGTTTTATATGATGCAACTACTGAAAAAGTATCTGATTCAAATATAGATGAATCATGAGGTTTTGAACTTTGTATATTATCTAAAGCCATATCACCATAATTAACTGTATTGTTATCACCTATCAAAATTGCAGATTTATCTCCCATATTAATTTCATTATTTGTTGTATTTGTAGATTTGTTTAAATTAAAAACAAAAGCTAAAATGGCACATACTCCTGCAATAATTCCAATTACAATACCTATTTTTTCATATAATGCTTTTTGAGGTTGCTTTTCTTTCTTCATAATAATCTCCTTAATAAATTTGTGGTTTGGCGGTTTCCTAATAACCCATCTTATCTTCAATAAACACTAAAATATCTCTAATACAATCTGTATTGAGTTTCATCTTAGTTATCCTATTATGAAAGTTAGAGAAAATATATATAGTATGTTAGATACAAAAATCTTATCATTGAACATACACTTCAACTTGATTGCTAATCGTGTTATAAGATTACTTCAACTTGAAGAAAATCTTACAAGGGGTTAGTGTGAAAGAGTTATTAGTTTAGTAAAAGAGAGAATCATTGACTATGATTAATATTTTTTTCTTTCCTATCGACTTATCACTCATATCCTCAGTAATCTCATTTAAATTATGTATCAATTATTACAAGAAAGGACTAAAATATATGAATCCAAACACTATAAATAAAGAGCCAATAGAAGATGTAATCTCTCCTCTTGCAGACAAGATTATTAAAGAAATCATCTCTAATAAACTGTCATACAAACAAACTTCTATGCTACTAAGATTAGTTGATAAGCGTATAAAAGTTCTAATTATTGTTCAGTAAGTTTTTACAATAAAACTTCAATTATAAATACAAAAATAATACAAAATATATCCGCTATAATAAGCTTATAAACAACTCCAAGCATTTTTATACGTTTCTTGTTTTCTGCACAATTCTTAATAGCAGCACTAATATATGTCATAGCTAATGATTGATTTGCAAGAAAAATAACATTCTCTTCTATGTTATTTTTCTTATACTCTTCTATTGCATTAAATATCTTTTCAGGATTAATCCTTGTATCTTGATAGTTATATAGTATTTTAAAAAATATAACTATTATTATTGAAGATAGTGCACAGCATATTAAAAGTAATAGAATGTTTACACATTGTAAATAACAACATTGGTTTTTGTAAATTGAAGTAAACTTTATTATAAGCCATATTAATGCACCTATAATAGACACTATCACCGTAATTGTTTTAAAAGTTCTATCGCTAAAATCATTACGATATTTATTTTCAGTTTCGTATAAATCTTTATATAATTCCAACTCATACGAAAGGAGTGAATATTTTGAATTGTTCATCTAAAACATCTCCTATAAAAAATAAGAAAAGTAAAAAACCTATTGGAAAGATTGTAAATGTTTCCACTACAATACCTGGCGTCTTTGAAATGATGTTTAAAAAATCATCTAAGAAATATTTGTAGGTTTCTTTTCCTTTGTTGTAAGTGATTGAAATAATCCAAAATCTGTATCACTTACATCAACTGGTTTACCTATAGGTTTGAGTGTTGGTTCTGGCTTTGAACTTAAACTTGAATCAGAATTATTCTTTTTACCACAATCTTTACCTTTATTTCCTCTGTTCATTTATAATACCTCCTTTTAATAGTTTATAATACATAGTATATATTATCATAATTTGTCATATTATGGTAGTCGGAACATATGTTTTGAATATATTATTTTCCACCATATATATTTATATTGTGACACCACCACTTACTTTACTTCAATAAATCTGTTGTTTTCTACAACTCCAAGAACGATACCTATAACTTTACATTCTCTGTAATTACGAGAATCTTTATTTTCGTGCTGATACTCATAATTATCAGATAAAAACTCAACATGGTCATTAACAATAGTACATCGTTTGCAAACAATTTCACCGTCAAGATAAACTATAGCTATTTTATTTTCAAAATTACTCTCTCTAGGATTTACTAATACAATAGCATTATCCTTAATTTGGTCAATATTTTTATTATACATACTATTACCTTTTATTCTTATAGCAAATGTAGCTTCATTAGGAATACTATCAATCTTAAAATCATCCATATAGTAACTATTATCCCTACCTAATTGTCCTATCCCTGCTGCTGCTTTTTGTTCATAGACAGGTAGACGATATATTTTGGTTTCTTCATGAAATTGACTTAATTCTTCTATTGGCTCAGCAGTATATTTCATATTGAGGATGTAATCTACTATTTTTTTATCGTGAGCTGTAAGTTTATCATATTTGTCTTTAATATTTTGAATATCTGGTGGTAATTCTTTGTAAACTATGTAGTTAAGTTCATCTCTCATAAAATAATGAGCATCAACTTTAAGAATATTACATATTTGAATAAAATCATTATAGGTAGGGTTATTTCCTCTTACCTCATATGCGGATATCGTTTGTTTGCTAACACCTATAATTTCCGCTAAATCCTTTTGGTCTAATCCGTTCTCTTCTCTGTATTTACGTAATTGTTTTCCAAAACTCATATTATATTCTCCTTAAAAGTGGAATACTATTATTGTAACCTAAATATTGTTAAAAGTCTATATAAATTAGTTTTTTATATTGACAATCTATAAATATTGGTTTATAATTATCATTGACTAATATTTATAGTTTATGCAAACATAAGTTCCTATTGTCAAAATTAGTAATATATAGTAGAATAAGGAGGTAAAACTTAATATGGAGGAAAATAAAGTGAAACTTATAAGTATTTCAGTAAAAAAATTATATGGATGTTATAACTATGATGTTAATTTTAACTCTGATGTCACATTTATATATGGTACAAATGGATGTGGAAAAACAACCATACTTAATATTACAGAAGCAATAATTACAGGGCAGTTATTTAAATTATTTAACTATAATTTTTATATGATTACATTAGAGTATGCTCAAAAAAACAATATAACAGAAATAAATAAGATAATTATTCTTAAAAAGGATGAAAATATTATAGTCACTTTTAATAAAAAAGACTATTGTATTTCTAATTATAATAATATGCTCAAAGAAAGCAGAATACAAGATAGGAGTATTGAAAAAGCAAGATATTATTTTCATGAATATGAGTTTCTTTTAGAAATAAAAAAGATATTCAATTATGTATACCTTCCTTTGAACAGGTCATCCGTTGTATATGATATTGAAAATGAAGATGATATTTTTATATATCGACATTCTAGAAATATTTATAGTGATGATATTTATGAAGAATCCATAAATAAAGATTTGGCTATGGTTCAAATTGAAAGATTAATCAGAGAAAGTTGCAATCGTATTAATAATCACATTACACATATTAATGATACTTTTAGAAATAATATTTTAAAATCACTACTGGATGTGAATGAACAATTTACAAATTCTGATGAGTTATTAACTGAAATTTTTAGTCAACAAGAAAATGTAAATAACATTAAACAAACTAAATCTGCTTATATCAAAATATTAAAAGAGTTATCATTGATCGATAAGAAAGAAGAAATACATTTTGCTGAATTTTTTGATAGTATATATAAAGATATTCAACAAAAAGAAAACGGAAAAGAAATTTCCGTAACAACTCTGTTGAAAATAAATGAGGTTCTTAAAATAAAAAAACTTGTTATGCTTGCAGAAGAAACAGAAAAAGAAAAAGCAAAGAAACGAGAACCAATTGAAAGATTTTTGAATACAATGAATGATTTTATTAATAATAACGAAGAAAAAAAGGAAATCAATATTGACTCTATGGGACGAGTATATTTTACAACACGATATAATAGAAAACCTATAAGTATTCAATATCTTTCATCAGGCGAAAAACAACTAATTACTTTTTTTGCAAATCTTATTTTTAAAGTAAAAAGTAGCACATCTGGAATCTTTGTTGTTGATGAACCTGAATTATCTTTACATTTATCGTGGCAGAAAATATTTATTAATAAGGTTTTAGAAATTAATAAAAATATTCAATTAATTTTTGCCACTCATGCACCTGAAATTATAGGTGGTAGAAGAGATAAGATGTGTAAATTAGAAAAAAAATTTATAGAGGTGAAATAAACAAATGAGCGAGGGATTGGATGATTTAATTTATTCCGCTGAAGCATTATCTACAAGGTTTTTATACTTTCAAGGATTAAATGAGATAAATTTGTTTGTAGAAGATGTAAATATGGAATATATATATGAAACAATTTTTAAACGTTTACTAAAAGATAAATATAACATTAAAGCTATTTTCCCTTTAGGTGGAAAACCTAAAGTCAAGAAACATTTTTTAGAATTCGGTAATGAAACAAAGGGTATTAAAAATTTCTACATTGTCGATGGTGACTTTGATAGATATATTTACCAAGATAGTATGATAAATGATCCCTGTTTCATCTATTTAAAAGCATATAATATAGAAAATTACTTTTTAGATAAAAGAGCTTGTATTCAATTTTCTAAAGGGTATCTTAAATGCTTAGATAGTGTCGTAATAGATAAAGTTGATTTTGATAATTGGAAAAATAGAATTGTAACTGAGGCATCAAAACTATTTTTATGTTATTGTTACATACAGAAATTTCATCCTTCTAAAAAAACTTTATCTAACTCTTCATTTTTGTTTATTGATGATAAAACAGGATTTGAAAGAACTGATGTATATCAAGAATATTGGAATAATGAAATTTTGAGCTTAGATTTGAATGCTCAAGATAAAATTAATGAAATTGATGAACTGTATAAATCCATAAATGGAAACGATTATTTTAATCTTATTTGTGGTAAATTCTTATTGGATAGTTTATGTGCATATTTAAGAAATATATTTAAAACTACCTTTAATAAAGAGGAATTTAAATGGCATTTAATTAATCATTTTGATATATCTAAATTAGATTATATTAAAAATGCAATTTTAAACAAATAGCTAAAATAATAAAAGACACCATTAAGGTGTCTTTTTACTATATACTACCACTTATTCTACCATTTGTAACCACAATTATTACAAAAAAAGGTATTTCTTACATTAGAGCTGAATAATCCAAACATTATTCCACCTAATGTTTTTTTAGCAACTGATATTTTTTCTATATTTGTACTTTGACACGTTGGGCATCTAGGTATATCTCTTTCTTGTTTTATCTTTTCTTCTATCCATTTCTGTTGACTTACGACAAAATCTGTATGTTGACGAGCTTTTTCTTTATCCATTGGAGGAAACGGCTGAAATGGTTCATTGGCTTTACGAATATTAGTATAAAACTCTACCTTTTCATGAGAATTATATTCAGCATATTTATCAATTCTAAATCCAACCCAAAACTTACCATTTTCTGTAGAACAATATTTTTTAAATAATTCTTCATTAAAACCTATACTATTTTTAATTGTATTTAATAATTGTTCTTCATAAGCATCTTTTTCCAATTCTGTCAAATTTGCATATTTTAAGGCTGTCATATCATCTTCTAGTAAAACAGCATCACAAATATGACAATTGAAAGAATTTCTGTAAAAATCATATTCATCAAATATATGTCCACAATGTACACAATAACGCATTATACATTATACCTCTCTCTCACTAATAATGTATAATTATATCACAAGACTAAATAAAATGAAATAGGCGATAGGAAAAATTATTTCAGATAAAGTTGGTCTTACTTCAATATTAGATGGCACTAAAAATGTGGCATTAAAACTCCATACTAATGTTGATGATGAAGAAATTGTAGAACTACAGAAAAAACTTAATGATTTAAATGGCGATAAAATAAGAATTCGTGCTGAAATTAATAAATCGTCTCTAAAAGACATAAATGGTTTATCCGACTATATTATTGATCGAATAAAAACTGGAAAAGATATTAGTACTGCTAGTGTCAACGAACTTATACAAGCTCAAAACTACCTGAACATAGCTAAGCAAGCACAGGGTATTTCAGGTGTCAAAAGAGCAATTGAAGAATATAACAGTACTTTAACTAAACTTAGTGGTGGAACTACTAAGGCATCATCTGATACCGCCAAACTCACTGGAGCATTAGAAGGTACAAATGTAAACCTTGCTAATTTTATGGTAAATGCTAAAGGTGCTGAAGTTAATCTAAAAGACTATGTTGTTTCTCTTGCTACTGCCAAAGTAAAAACAGTTGCATTACAAGCAGCTACTATGGCTATGAATATGGCTATCAGCTTTGGTGTATCATTCTTGATAACAAAAGGTATTTCTGCACTATCCTCATGGATTGACAGTCTTGTTGTTACAAAAGAGGAAATAAAAGAAGCCGCCGAAGAAGCAAAAACTGCGATAAATGATATAAAATCTAATTTTGATACGCTGCAATCCTCAACTGACAGCATAAAGAAAAGATTCGCAGAATTAGCACAAGGCGTAGATAATCTTGGTAAAGCAAATCAATCTCGTGGCAAATTATCCACAGAAGATTATAATGAATTCCTTGACCTGAGTAACCAGTTAGCAGAGCTATTTCCTCAATTAACCATAAATTATGATGATAACGGAAATGCAATTCTCAACTTGTCAGGCAATATTGACACTATTGTAAGCTCATTAGAAAATCTTGTATCAGTTCAACAGGAACTTACTAATCAGCAAATACTTGAGAAGATGCCAGATATGTGGTCTGGATATGCTACTGATTTAGAGGGGTATCAAGACAGTTTGAATTTTCTTGAAAAAAGAGTATTAGCTACTAACGAGGCAATAGAAAATATTTCAAAGAATAAAACCTTTGAATTTACAACCCCCAGAGATCAAGTAGCAATTGCTTCAAATATGCTAGATACCGCACTTACTAATATGGGATATGATCTTGATGATTATAAAAAAACTACATATCATGACTATCAAAATGGACGCACAACAAAAAGGACAGTAACATGGGATTTTTCTTCACTGGAAGATACAGAAATTGAAAAACTAAAGAACACTTTAGCTTCATTAGGTTCTGAATACGAATCATCAGTACAGTTGGCAAAAAACAAAATAGCATCTGCAAACTCAGAAATGTCAAGCTACATCAATACGTGGCTTACAACCGGTTCAGGCAAATGGAACTTTACTCAAATGAGTTCCGATATGCAGAATGTTGTAAAAGATATTCTCATAAACAGTGATTGGATTAGTTCCATACCGGATGATGTGGATGCAAGTAAATGGAGTGAAGTTAGCAACTGGTTAGAACAAAAATTCCTATATGCCATCACCCAAATTGATGATTCTGAAATTCAAACTGCTTTGGTTAATGCCTTTAATGGAAACTTTACCGTTGATAAACTTCAAGAAATCATAGACCAGCTCATCAACACCAAAGGATTTGCTAAAGACAATCCTTTAATTATCTATTTACAGACAAAGATAACTGACAAAACAGAAAAAGTTAATGCTGTAAAAACCAGATTAAATGATGATTTAATTGAAGAAGAATTAGACAAAAAGATTAATAGCCTGTCAGCCGAAGATTTAGAAATAGCTGCTGAAATTAGTGTTACAGATGGCTCTCTTCTATCTTGGGATGAATTAATTGAAAAAATAGAAGAAACAAAGAAACTCATTAAGGAAAACTCAATTACTTCTTTCGACGAAGCCTTCAACGCCGCCGATTTTGCCGACACCAAAGAAGAACTCCTCGAACTAGCCAAATCAGGCGAAATAACATCAGATGTCCTTGAATCAACTGAGGAATATAATGCTCTCCTATCCAAAACAGGTCTGTCCGCAGAGGAAGCCAAGCAAAAAATTCTTGGCATGTTTACCGCCACCGAAAAGCTAAGTGCAGCAAGTAAAGGATTAGATTCACTATCCACTGCATTTAATGAATGGAAAGACAAAGGCTTTGTCACTGCCGAAACTCTTGAAGCTCTGCCGGATGTCTTTAAAGAAGATACAGAAAAATTCGATTTATTCTCTCAGATTGTAGGAGACCCTACTAATTCAGAAGCAGAAATACAACAGGCATTTAATGATATTGCAACAGAATATCTCAAAACACAAAGCACACTTGGTAAAATCACCAAAGAAAATATCGAAGCATATATTGCAAACCTTAAAGACATGGGTATTGCAAACGCCAAAGAGGTTGTTGAGGAATATTCCATTGCAAAAGATGAATTCCATACTCTTTTAAGCGAAGCCTATGAAGAATGGACATCTCATTTACAGGACAATGAACAGGCATTGGAAGAATATCTTGCTGAAACAGATACTAAAAATGCAGAGATAATAAATGTCTTTGGAGAAGAATACAGTACTGATTATCAGAACTGGCTTGAGCTTTTACAAAAAAAGAAAGAGGCTTACGAAACTTATCGATCTGCCATAGAAGGTACTTCTGTTCAAACCCCTGATGAATTAAAAGACTCAAACAAAACATGGGCAAAAACTGACCAGATAGTAAACAGAAGCTTAGCTGATATGTCATATGCAGAGTATGAAAAACAGGAGAAAAAAATACAGGAATTAGCTGCGGAATACTCTGCAAAATTAGCATCAGCCAAGTTTACTTCCAACTCTTTAGACTTTACGGGAAGCAAGGATTCATCATCATCTTCATCCAACTCAGATAAAGACACCTCACAAACCTTCGACTGGATAGAAACAAAAATCAGCCGATTAAATGATGCCTTAGACAGCATCAAAGCAAAAGCCGACAATACCTATTCTTTATGGACAAAACGCAATACTGAGCTTGCGAATGCAATATCCAAAACAAGACAAGCTATTGACTTACAGTCACAGGCATATACCAGATATATGCAGGAGGCTGATTCTGTCGGCTTATCAGACAACTATAAACGACTTGTGCAAAATGGTGCCATTGATATTGACACCATCTCAGACGAAACACTTAAAGACAAAATAAGTGAATATCAGACGTGGTATGAAAAAGCACAGGAATGTCTTAAAACACAGGAAGACTTAAATTCAGAACTGAATGAACTTAAGACCCAAAAATTTGACAACATAAAATCCGAGTATGATGCTGTCATAAACCGTATGCAGTCAGCATATGATCTTTTAAAAAATCAGATAACACTTCTCTCCTCATCAGGAGACTATAACACCCTCAGAAACAAACAGTCTGATATTGTAAACAAATTACAATCGGAACGCAATGCTCTGGCAGACAATCTGAATTCATCCGGTATACAGCAATACACCGAAGAATGGTATAATCTTATATCACAGATTGATGACCTTGACAATCAGATTTCAGATGCGGAAAGCACACTAAAAGACATTGACAATCTCCAATTCGACAACCTCAAAGAAGCCTTTGATTTTGACACGTCCGTATTGGAACATGGTCTGCATACAATTCAGAATAAAATTGACCTGCTGGAATTAAAAGGACAGTTTGCCAACGAAAGCTACTACAACGGCATGATTGAGTACACGCAAAAAGAGCTTGACACCCTTAAAAATGAGCGTACACAGCTACAAAACATACTCAATAACACTCTCTACAAGCAGGGAACTTCCGAATGGAATGATATGTACTCTGCTCTCATGGATATAGATGAAGAAATTGATTCCATGACAAGCAGTCTTATTGACTTCAACAACGCCATACGTGACTTAAACTGGGAAATCTTTGAATATCTTGAAGAATCCCTCAATCGTATTACAGAAGAAATGGATTATTACGTTGAACTGTTGTCAAAGAAGCATTTATTTGATGAAAATGGACAGATAACTAATTATGGCACTACTTCTATGGCATTACATGCTGCCGCTTATGACGTATACAAACAAAAGGCACAGGATTACTATGAGGAAGTTCAAGACCTACAGAAACAGCTTGTAAATGGTGCAGGTAGGGATGTTTTAGAGCAATACAATGACAGGGTTAAAGCCCATCAGGATGCCATTCTTGCCGCCGAAGATGAAAAACAGTCAATACTTGACCTTATAGAAGACGGCTACAATGCACAGTTAGATGCCTTACAAAGACTGATTGACAAGAAAAAAGACCAGCTTAATGCAGAAAAGAACCTGTATGATTATCAAAAGAGCATTTCAGAAAAGGCAGATAATATTTCCTCTCTTGAAAAGCAAAAGCTTGCCTATGAGGGTGATACCTCTGAGGAAGCAATGTCTAAAATACAGCAGATAAAGGTACAGCTTGAGGAAGCAAAGGCTGACTTGAAAGAAAGTGAGTATGAACAGTATCTAAGTGATACAGAAATTATGCTTGACCAATTGACAGAAGATTATAAGGAATGGATGGATGAACGCTTAAACCATTCAGATGAGTTAATAGCACAGGTAATTGGTGAAATATCATCAAAAGGTGAGTTAATAAATAACACATTAGAGGAAACCAGTGATTACTATGGAACATTTATTAGTGAATCCTTAAGTACCATATTTAATTCTGACAGTCCTTTTACACAGTCTCTTACAAGTGGATTGAGCAATGTATCAGGTTCTCTTAACAGTGGACTAGGTGGAGTAAGCACTTCTATTGCCGGTACTACAACTGCCATTAATAACTTAGTATCACATACTGCAAATCTTGTAAATGCAGATGCAAGTAAAACTAATGCAGGCTCTAATGTTGCAGCTAATAACAATAGTGTTAATAATACGACTGCATCAAACAATAAATCTAATACATCTTCTAATATTCCTTCCGATAATTCATCTGTTATTAAACCAAGCACCAATACATCAAATGCCAATAAGAATACAACTGCAACGGGAAACAGCTCTGCATCAAATTCTACACCAAGCTCTACATCATCTTCATCCAATACTGCTAAAACAGGCAAATCACTGCTTGACAGCATATTAATCAGCAAAAAAGACTACTACCCAAAAGGCTCTTTAAACATTGACACAAGTGTTATAGACAGGCTTAAGTATAAGGATAAAGACAGTTCCTTCTCTGCCCGTGCCATGTACTGGAACAAAATATTTGGCGGTACTTATACAGGCAGCTCTGCACAGAATACAAAGCTGTTAAACTACCTTAAATCCAACGGCTATAAATCGGGTACTTCAAATGCAGCAAAAGGCTATCACTGGACACAGGAGGAAGGAGAAGAAATCATCTATCGTACTTCTGACGGTGCTGTACTTACTCCGCTGGGTAAGGGTGATATGGTGTTTGATAATGAGTCATCACATAGATTATGGGAACTTTCTAAAAATCCTGAAGCATATATGAAGAAGTATAATATAGATCCTTCTACTATTACTGCAACAATACCTCAGCCGACATTGAATATATCAATACCTGATTTTGGTAATGCCGGCAGTACTCAATCTTCACAAATTAATGTGGGTGATATTAGTGTGAACTTAGAACTCCCAAACATAACAGATTATACCGATTTTAGAAATCAGCTAATAAAAGACGGTACTTTTGAAAAAGCTATGTTTACCTCTATTAATCACGCATTGACAGGTAAGGGAACTTCTTTGGATAAGCTTAGGTACACAAGATAATTAAAATATACGGCAGAGAGTGGGCTAAATCCTCTCTGCTATTTTTATATCAAAATAAAAAAAGAGGTGAAAAAAATGATACCAAATGTAGCAACAAATTTCCTATATGACAACGAAAAATTATCCGATTATGGAATGATATTATGCAGGTTTGACGGCAGTGCAACAGAAGCAATATCTATTGGCAATAATTTAACATTCAACACTGTAAAAACAAGTATTTCAGACAGAAACTACCTGTCCTCTGCCACTTATGAAGAACCTCTGAGTACAACATTTCAGATTTGTAAGCTTGACTGTAATAATCCGGAGGACAGATATATTTCTTCGGAGGAACTCACCTCTTTACTCAGATGGCTGGCAAGAAGAGACGGGTTTCATAAATTCAAGCTATATCAAAAAGGATTCGAGGATACTTTCTTTAGAGGAAGTTTTAATAATATCCAACAGTTAAAGATTGGCGGAGAAATATATGGATTAGAATTAACTTTTGTTACAGACAGTCCTTACGGTTATGAGGATATAAGCTTTGATTTTACTACTACTGCTTCTGTAGGATATAGTATTTATAATCTTTCTAATGAAACAGGTCATTTATATCCAAAGGTATTTACCTGTAAATGCTTACAAAATGGTGACTTACAAATTCATAACTCCATTGAGGACAGAATTACTGAATTAAAGAATTGTGTAAAGGATGAAATTATAACTATGGACGGAAACCATAAGGTTATTGAAACATCTGTTCCAACACATAAACTATACAATGATTTTAACTATAATTATTTTAGGCTTGGAAATAAATATGAAGATAATTTAAATATAATTACTACTTCTCTTCCATGTAAAATACACATTGAATATGAGTCAGTAAGAAAGGTGGGATTAGGATAAGTGCGACTAGAATTTGATTTAAATAACAATGTAGAAATGCCGGAAATTATTCTTGGCAAAAGAAATTATGATAAGCTTGGCTCCATTGTAAACTTCAACAATCTTACATATGAATATAACCTTATGGCGGCTGATACTGTTACTTTCACTGTTTATAAGGAACTTAACTTTGAGAAAGAGCGATTATGGGATGAAATAAAGGACAGACGGCTTATTTACCTAAAAGAATTTGATGAATGGTTCCAGATTGATGTTGTAATTAACGATAAAATCGGTCTTTCAAAGGAAATTTCCGCAACTTCATTATGTGAGGCTGAACTAAGTCAAATATATATAAAATCTACAGAAATTAATACTGAGGATGATATAGCGAGAGATGATTATGTTAATCCTACTATATTTTACAAACCTTCCAATCCCAGTGAATCCTTACTCCACAGATTACTAAAGGTAGTTCCAAATTATACTATCAGGCATGTAGATGATACCTTATGTAATATCCAAAGAATGTTCAGCATTGATGGTGCAACCGTATATGATGCCTTAACAGGAGAGATTGCTGAGGAAATCGGCTGTCTTTTTTTATTTGACTCAACGAATAGAAGTATATCAGTTTATGATTTAAAAACCAATTGTAACCACTGCGGTTATCGTGCTGATTATACAGATATATGTCCTGAATGTGGCAGCATGGACTTAAATTATGGATATGGTTATGATACTACAATTTTTGTAGATTCTGAGACTTTAGCTGAAAGTATTTCTTTATCCGGAAAACAGGATGAGGTTAAAAACTATATTAAGGTCTGTGGCGGTGATGAACTTATGGATACTGCCATTTCTGCATGTAATCCGACTGGTTCTCAATATATATATGCTTTTTCAGATAGCGATAAAGAAGATATGTCCGATGCATTATCTGCAAAATTAGAGGCTTATTTAAAAGAATATGAAAAACTGAAACCTGATTATCAGAATATAATGACAGATCTATATAATACAATTGATTTACAGTTAAAACTAGAATCAGTAATGATGCCTGATATAGAAACAGCAGAAACAAATGCCAAAAAGGAACTGGCAAAATTAACAGCGGCAAATCTGAATCCCATTGCCGTACAGGATGTAAGCACTGCTTCCGTTTATACCGTAAATAATGCTGTTCTTGGAATGGCTAAATGTATTGTAAACGGCACTGTATATAAGATTGAATTTGTAGAAGGCAGTACTTCTTTTGCAAGTCAGACTTGGAAAGGCAAATTCAGGCTGACAAATTGCAGTAATGAAGAAGATACTGCTGAAAATACAGGATTTATCATTCTTACAATTAATGATGACTATTCCTATTATATTGAACAAAAAATCAGAAAAACTATTGATAGGGATGATATTTATTTAGTTGATATATTTGATATTAAAACTGATTTAAATGTTTTTAAGGCAGAATTGAAAAAATATTGTCTAAACAGGCTTAATTCCTTTGAATCTGCTTATCAGTCTGTGATTGATGTTATGATTGAGTCAAATTGTGCGGATAATTCCACCTATGGAGATATTTATAATGACCTATACCTGCCATATTATAACAAGCTTACTGCCATTCAAAATGAGATAAAAGTAAGAGCAGGCGAAATTGAAGCAACTGATACCAGATTGACTAAACTTGAGAAAGAGCGTACTAATATAACAGAATATCTTAATCTTGAAAATTTTCTCGGGGAAGAATTATGGAAAGAATTATGTTCTTTCAGGCGTGAGGATTCATTTGAAAACAGCAACTATATATCTGATGGTTTGGATAACAGTGAATTACTTCAAAAAGCACAGGAATTACTGGAGAAAGCAAAAAATGATGCTGTTACTGCTTCTACTTTGCAAATGTCCCTGTCTACCACAATGTTTAACCTTTTAGTAATACCGGAATTTCAGAAATTAACAGGCATGTTTGAAGGCGGCAATTGGATTAGGGTAGGACTGGATGATAAAATTTATAGACTACGGCTGATTCATTACAAGATTGATTTTTCTCAAATTCAGAATATTGAGGTAGAATTTTCTGATATAACCGAAACATCCAATGGACTAAGCGATTCTAAAAATCTTATGGAAAAGGTCAGCTCAATGGCTACCAATTTCAACTATGTGGCTCATCAGGCAGAACAAGGTTCAAAAAGCTTTATGGAACTTGATACTATTAAAAACGATGGATTAAATGCTGCGTTATATAATATTTCAGCAAGTGTAAATCAGGACTTTGTGATTGATGAGCATGGTATTACCGGCAGGAAGTGGGATGATATTCTTGGAGACTATATGCCTGAGCAGGTTAAGTTTATGAATAACTGTCTTGTCTATACGGATGATTACTGGAAAACTGCTAAGGCTGCACTTGGAAGGATTGAATATTATAATCCTGTTTTAAGGGAAACCGTGTCGCAGTACGGGCTTATTGCTGATGCTGTTATATCGGGGGTTCTTATGGGAAATGATGTTATTGGGGGTAATATTTATTCTGAAAATTATTCTTCCGGTGTGGGAACGCATATTGATTTGAATAGTGGTGATTTTTCTTTTGCGGGTGGGAAGCTTAGGTATGATTCTGAAAGTAATGTGTTGGATGTTACGGGTAGGATTACTGCTACAGGCGGAACTATTGGAGGATGGCATATTTATGATTCAACCATGGACTCGACAAGCACATCTAAAATTTATCGTTTATCAGGGAGTACCTTAGATTGTTCGGAGTTAGGCGTAATATCTAGTATTAATATATCGAACGGCTACGAAAAAATATCAATTAACAGCAAGACAGTAGAAATAACGGCAATCTCGCTCTATGACAGTTTGAGGGCACGCACTGCATATTCTTTCAACTTAGGGGGCATATACAACACGACCTGGAGCGGTGACAGCGTAAATGCAACAACTACAGAAACTTGCATTTTAGGGTTTACACCAGATGGGTGTTATACACCACGGTTATCTGCAAGCAGAATAGATGTAATGGCTTTGTATTCGCCAGCAATATACCTAAACACACGAATTGGCAATATTGTAGGAGTATATTCATTAATTGACCTATACAACAACTGCTTGCACTCAGGCGGCAGTGGGACTTTGGCTGCGTTATCCGTTGGAACCATAAAGGGCAATATTGTAGAAACAAACAGCGGAGCAAATCTTGATACAAGACTGGGACTGGGAAGTTCAGGAGCTATTGACAGTACAAAAACTTTAGATGTAGCTGTTGGAGATATTATTGTAGTAAGCTTATATGGTTCCGGTGGTGGGCTGTACATTTTATATATTTACTCTGACTCTTACTTTATGATGTCAGGAAGTTATAACAGCAGTAATATAGTAAGTTCATATTCACCAAATACATCTTTAGGCACTTACTTTTATATTTCTAATGGGGTGTTGACAATAAACAAAGTACCCAGTATAAGTTCACAATATTATATTCATCTTCATATAGGGGGATAAATATTATTTATAATGGGCAATCAAAATTATTGGATATGAATTTGTATCTCTATGTAAACAGACTATTCTGTGTCTGTGTTAAAAACCCAAACGAAAGGAGTCACCTTATGACCTTAACAGAACTAAACAAAATAAAACAAAACTACAAGGTTCTTGAAATTGCCGTCGATTTCATAAACCCTTCTTACAATATCTCCCGTGCAAAGCACTTAGACAATGCAAGATACCTTATATGCACGCTGACAGAAAACGGCATCCCACGCACTGTTAAAGCTGATGAAGCTGCACGAATAAGGCTTCAAAAGCCCGACAGAACTTACGTATATAACGATTGTGATATTCTTGAAGACGGCAGGGTATTTATTACTCTTACAGAGCAGATTCTTGCCTCTGAGGGCAATGCAGTCTGCGATATCCAATTAACGGACGAAAATACGGGAATTATATATTCCACTAAAAATTTTATAATTAACATTGACAAAACCGCCGTAAATAACAGCGTAATGGAAAGCACTAATGAGTTTGGTGCTTTAAACAATTTAATTGCCACAAACAAAAAATTGAATGACCGGCTTAATGCCAATGAAGACACACGCCAGGCAAATGAAACAAATCGTATCGAAAATGAGAATGACAGACAGGAAAATGAAGCAGACAGGAAAAATTCCGAAGCTGAACGTGAAAATGCCGAAGCTGTCAGAGTTATTAGTGAAAAACAACGCACTGACAACGAAAATATCCGTCAATCCAATGAAACCATAAGACAGACACAGGAAGCGGACAGGGAAACCAATACCGCTGCTGCTGTTTCTGACGCAGAAAAGGCAGCACAAAAAGCAAATGCCGCTTCCGACGATTTACAGAATAAATTAAACAGTCATCACTTTGTCCTTGCAGAAGATAAAGGCGTAGCTAACGGTGTGGCTGAACTGGATTCAAACGGATTAATACCATCAGGTCAGCTTCCGTCATATGTTGATGATGTGATTGAAGGATATTATAATCCTGACGGCGGTAATTTTTATAATACAGATAATAATAAAATAATTAATATCACAGGTGAAACAGGCAAAATATATGTGGATTTAAACACAAACAAAACATACCGGTGGTCGGGAAGCTCGTTTGTCGTAATCAGCGAAACCATCGCTTTGGGGGAAACTTCCTCCACTGCTTACAGAGGAGACAGGGGTAAAACTGCATATGAACACAGCCAATCATTACACGCTCCTGCCAACGCAGAAGAAAATCAAAATGCCTTTAGTAATGTTGCAGTCGGCTCCGCTACTGTTTCCGCCGGCTCCAAAACAGACACATTGACATTGGTTGCCGGTGATAATATAACACTTACTCCTAATACGGATAATAATAAAATTATCATCTCCGGTACAGGAGGCGGAGATGGGGTATCAGGTGATTATCTTCCTTTGACCGGTGGAACCGTTACCGGTCCATTAGTACTTTCATATAATGCGGACGGCAGTGGTACTGCGGATCAAAAAGTTCCGTTAATAGTAGGAGGAACAAAAGATAACTTACATATATTTATAGATAGTAATGAAATAGGTGCAAAACGAAATGCCACTACACCTAGCACTCTGAATTTAAATACAGACGGGGGAGAAGTGCAGATTGGAAATGGCGGACTTACAACAGCCGGACATATATCATCAGGTCGTTTTCAGCAGACTAGCCCTATTAATGAAAATCCAGAAATTTATCAAGTTATTACTACAAATACTTCAGATGGTAACTATTTCAGGAAATCAAATCTAAATAATTTTAAAAAATATTTACAGCACGGTCGTGCACTTGCGTTAGGAAATAATGAAAATAATGGGGCTGGATATATAAAGCTGTTTAACATAACTTTAACAAGTGATTATATGAATGCCCCAATGAAATTTCTAATAAGCCGCCGAAATGTTGGATTTGCTGAGATAGAGGTACTTTTTAATAATGGTACATTAGCAGGTGGTATGACTCTTCAATCTTGTAGTTATCGTACCGCAAGAGGAGATGCATATACCATATATTACAAAAAAAATAGTTCATCTAGTTATGATTTTTACGTTTATACAGGTACATCTTATGACTGCATTGAGCTACTTTCTTATGAGATTCCACAATACCTCAGGAATGGTGTCCAAATAAATACAACAACATCATTCTCTACCACTGCTCCATCCGATCTTGTTCAAATACAGCCGAATAGTTATGCTACTATATCTACTAAGGCGAACTCTCTTGAGGTAAAACCTAATAATCCTTCAAGTAATTCAAGCTATCGGATACCTTTTGGCAGAAGTAATATAAGTACTTATAATACTGCTTTAACAGATAATGACGGAATAATATATAATACTCATGAAGGAAGTACCTCTACTATAGGAGTTGGCAGACTAATGTTAGGTAATACTACCGTCTCCGGAACTGCTGGTAATAAAAGAGGCTCCCTTAGATTATATTCAGAAAAGAATGGATATATTGAAATAAATCCGGTATCAACAACAGAAAGTATTTATATTAATGTACCTGCTACTGGTGGAACATTATTAAATACAGGCACAACAGGCGTTACTCAAAGCAGTACCAGTGGCACAGCCATAGGTACTATTAAAATAAATAATGTTAATACAACCTTGTATGCTCCAAGTACTTCCTCTGTTACGTCTGGAAGTACTGCTTTGTTGACTTCGGGTGGGGCTTATATTAAATTCTTACGTAAAGTAGATTATGTAGCCATATCTGCCGGGCAAACAGTAACTATTACAGGAGTAGCAACAAAAGAGCAATATCAACAAAATTATTATAGATTCACTGATTTTATTCAATTAATGATGTATCAGGACGAACATTATGGTGCTAATTCTGAAGTATATCAAATTTGTGGTGGTGATGGTGATTATAATAGTTCAACAATTAACAGTATAAGTTATAATTATTTATGGTATAAGAATACTTATTATTTAAATCCCACTTTTGTATCCGCTTCTTTTGATTCATCAAAATTAACATTGAAGTTTAAAGTGTCTACTGGCATTCAAAGTGGTATTATTTTTTATACACCTAATATGACATCAGTTACAGTATCATAACAGGAAAGGAGTTAATAACAAATGCTTTCAAAAGATGATTTTTCTTATTCTATTGATGAAGATTTAATACATTATACTATTATAAATAATGCAACTAATGAAGGAATAAGCGGAGTTTTAACAGAAGAATTTAAAACTGCTGAGGAACAAATCTGCGAATATATTAATTCATATGTTAATATGGTTAATTCACAAATGCCTATTGATAAATTAAAGGATGATTATATCCGGTATTCAAAAAAGCTTTTAGAAGAATATCTGTTAAATCATCCTCTTAAAAGCTCTGTTCATAACAATGAGGATAAATATTATTCTATAACAAGTGAGAAACAGGTGTTGCTTACCAAAGAAATATTAATGTGCCAAATGTCTCAATTTAATAATACTGAATATATTCCCGGCTGGAACGCAACCGGTGAAGCCGGCACATATGACTGGACACTTGAAGAATTAATGCAGCTATCACATGAAATCTCTTTATTTGTAAAACCTAAGATATTAAAGCAGCAGCTTATAGAAGAAGCTATTAAGAATGCTTTAACGGTGGAAGAAATTATGGCTATTGATATTTCATATGATGATTAAGATGTATTAATACTTGAAACGATCTCTAATCTTGCATTTTTATCTTAGACAAAAATTATTTAAGCTTTAAATATTCTATCAAAAAAACAATTTAGGAGATGTGTACTGACTAATCAGTACACATCTCCTATTTTTTTACGATTATTTTAAATACTACACTTAAAGAGTTTTATATATTGTGATTTAATCAATCATATCTTCTACCAACATAATAGTCTCCCTAACATCTTAATAACAAATAATATTTTTAGTATTTATATAAGCATACATAAGTATTATATAACTGTATATATCCCTTATATCAATACTAAAATTTTGACAGCACACAAATACTCCTTTCTAATAATTTTGCTGTGGTTACATTTGCGGTTACACTCTGTTTTCAAGTGTCTGTAAATCCACATATTTACGTATTTTAATAAAGCTAGCAACGGGAATCGAACCCGTGACCTCAACACTACCAATGTTGCGCGCTACCGTCTGTGCCATGCCAGCTTGCCTGTAAATTAATCACACTAATATAGTATACTTAAAAATTTTCATTATGTCAAATACTTTCTTCCTCCTGTTCCATATTTTGCTCCATATTTATGCCTTACAACAAGTGCCGCCACACATACAGCCGCAGCTCCCAAGCCTATCCATACTCCCACAGGCACGTCCTTTAAGTTAAAGCACCGTACATTAATCCACATCTGATTTATATTTTTTGTCTCCTCATCGTCAAAGTAACCCATTATGGCTGTTCTTGATATTACCTCGCTTGACGGATATTGGGAATAAAGCTGTCTGTCCACCTGACCTTCATCGGTTTTTACTATATATCTCTCATCATTATCGTCACCTGAAAAGAAATAGCCTACAGGGTATTCTATAATATTTTCCTCATCCTCCCCTGCTCCATAGCACCAGTTAAGATAAGAAAAAACCGTATCGTCCTCTCCGCCTGATATAGCGGAGGTATAGCCTATATAGCTCATATTTCTTACGGCATTGTCAGGTCTTGACAGGAAATTTACAAAGGCTTCGGCCGCATGCTTTCTTTCGACACTGCCGTCTATGCCGTCCTTAAGCATAAGCCAGCCGTCAAACCACAGGTTTGTACATTCCTTTGGAACGGCAAACTTTAAGTATACATCATCCTCCTCAGCCAAATCCATCGCATATACAGCATCGCCTGACCACTGGTAATTTGCCGCTATCTTTCCTGTAACCATATCAGCCTTTCCGCTGTCAGTCTCTAAGGCATAGACATTGCCCATCATATCCTGCAAAAGCTCCTCCACTGCATCTATGGTTTCAGGCGTTACATCGTTCATTATATCTGCAAGCCTTTCCTTGTAATTTTCATCCTCCATAAATGACGGCGATGTAAGCTGGTCAGCCTTCAGGTAGCCAAGTGTGGCAAAATATGTGTCACGAACATTGTCCTTAAGTGTCACCTGACGGTAAAATTTCGGATTGTTAAACACAGACCATGTGGCTGCCTCCTCCTCTGTCATTTGGTCAGGATTGTAAAGTACTCCGGTAATTCCCCACATATAGCATGCCGCATATTTTTTCCAGCTCTCACCGTTTATTTTATTTTCCTCAAACACACTGCCTATATATGGAGAAACACCCCTTGCATAGTAATTGTATTCATTGTCAATATTATAAAAATCCTCTGAAAAGGGCTCCAGCCTGTCCTCAGCCATAAGCTTCATTATCATGTAATCTGACGGACACACCAAATCATATGTATCTCCAAGCGTAAGCTGATTGTACAAATCCTCATTTGTTCCAAAGCAGGAATATTCAACCCTTACTCTCCTTCCATAGGTTTCATAGTACCACTCCTCAAATTCCTCGTAGAGAGGCCTTTCGCCCATTATGTCAATGCCGTTGTCAAGCTCAATAATCTCCTCCTCGTCCCAGTCTCCCAAGTCTATATATTCCTCCCAGTTACAAACCCTGAGAGTAATAATCTCCTCCTTAGCGCTTGCTTTAGTCGGTACATTTTGAAGCCTTAAGAAAATATGAATACATATTATTGTCAATGCTATGCACCATAGCAGTGCCTTTTTTACGCCTTTTTTCATATGCACACCTCCCTAGCCTTTATTTCTCTCTTCCTTTACGACACTCTTTTTTCCTGTAGCATTCATTATTATTACCGTAAGCATAACCACCACAAATATAACGGTAGACAGTGCCCAAAGTGCTGTCTTTATTTCTGTCTGCGAGCCTTTTGTTGCATTTACAACATAGGTGCTTATAGTGTCAAAGGTTGCCGGTTTTGTATAGCTTGCAATAAAGTAATCGTCAAGGGATAATGTTAATGCAAGTGCAAAGCCTGATATAATTCCCGGCATTATCTGGGGCAGCACTACCATTTTAAGTGCCTTAAAGGGCGTTGCTCCCAAGTCAAGTGCCGCCTCATAAAGGCTTCCGTCCATCTGCTTAAGCTTCGGCACTACCGAGAGATAGACAAACGGCGTACATAGTACTACATGACCTGCCACCAGCGGAATGTATGTATTTTTATCTATTCCGCATACTACCACAAGTGCTATGCAGATGGCAAAGCCTGTCACAACGTCTGCATTTACCACCGGCACCTGATTTACCATGTTTATATAGCCCTTTGCCATTTTCTTTGAATAAAATGCTCCTATGGCTCCCATTGACCCAAGTATGGTGGATATTGCTGCGGCTCCAAAGGCTAAGAGCAGTGTTCCTATTATCATGCTCCTAAGTCCGCTGTTTCCGAAAAGATTTTTATAGTTATCTAAGGAAAAGCCGTGTATGGAGCCTATCTGTGACGAGGTTGTAAAGCTGTATACTGCCAGTATAAGTATGGGAAGATACATAAGCAGAAGAATTATACAGATATATCCGCGACTTATTATTTTTTTCATTACAGTATTCCTCCTCTGCTGTTATCCTCATCAGTATATTTGTTTGTCACCAATGTAAACACAAGTATAATAATAAGAAGAATCAGGGAAATCATAGAGCCGTTGTGCCAGTCATAGGCACTGAAATAGCTTCCTATAAGACTTCCCATAATATATGTACTGTTATAGAGCATATCAAGCACAACATAATTCGTCATTGCCGGCAAAAATACCATAACCAGACCGCTTACAATTCCGGGAACAGAAAGGGGCAGCGTGACCTTAATAAAGGTCTGCAGCTTATTTGCCCCGAGATCTGAGGCTGCCTCAAGAAGACTTCCATCCAGCTTTATAAGGGTTGTATACATTGGCAGTATCATAAAAGGCAGAAAGTCATAGGTCATGCCAATGATAGTGTTTAAAAAGGGATGAAAGGCAAGATTGCCCTCAATCAGCGTAAGTATCTCCTTCAATGCGGTAATACGCAGGGTAAAGTTAATCCACATAGGCAGTACAAACATAACAACAATAACTGATTTCTGCTTAAAACGGCTTCTTGCAAGTATATATGCTATAGGGTACGCCAGCAAAAGACATACTATGCTTGTAACTACTGCTATACATAAGCTGTAAAAAAGCGTGCCTATTGTATTGGAGCTTGTGAAAAAGCCTGTAAAATTCTCTAAGGAGGGCTTTCCCTCTCCGTTTGTAAAAGCGTAATATATAATAACAAAAAGCGGCGCTGCCACAAACAGTGTCAAAAACATACCATATGGTATGCCAAGCTGCTTTCTTGAAAAATTAAAACCTTTCATATTTCTCCTATCCGTATTCGTTTTCTGATTTTTCAAATCACAAATAACTGTGTATGCTGTATGGCCTTCAAATTATTTTTTTAATGAGAAGTCAATCTTCTCCTTTGGAATAATAAGACTTACATAATCTCCCATATTCCATAAATACTCATCGTCCACAATAACATCCGTCTCATCATCAGTCCTTACCACATAGCTGTAGTGGTCGCCCTTATATATAAGGTTTATGATATGCCCCCTTGTAATGCCTTCCTCCTCATCATCACTCATGGATATATCCTTTGGGCTTATTGTTAATATAACCTTCATCTTATCATAGTCAAGCTCGTTTCCATGTGCGTCTGTCATTACATTGCCCTCTGTCATTCCTGCTCCCGGTATAAGTGACGCAACATCACACTCTATTCTGCCGTCAAAAATTAAAAGCTCATAGGACTGGCTGACTGATGACTCTATTTTATTTATCGCCGTTTCCGAAACCATAATGTGTATACCCTCCGGCTCCACAATCAATCCTACCTCTGCTCCCGGCTCCGCCTTCTTCGTTGACTGTATTATTATCTCATTCTTGCCTGACATAACGGTTATTTCATAGTGGACGCCCTTAAAGATAACATTTGTAACAGTTCCCCTTATAGTGCCCTTTTCAGGCGTTGTAATAATGACATCCTCCGGCCTTACCACTGCATCAATCATAGTTCCATGCTCTATATCATCAACACATTCAAACTCCGCACCGCAAAAACGAACCCTGCACTTTCCCGTCATAATGCCGTTAAATATATTGCTGTCGCCGATAAAATCCGCAACAAAAGCATTTTTTGGCTCATTGTATATATCCTCAGGAGCTCCTGTCTGCTGTATTTTGCCCTCTGACATAACCACAATCTTATCGGACATGGTGAGAGCCTCCTCCTGGTCATGTGTAACATATATAAAGGTAATGCCAAGTCTTTCGTGCATATTTTTAAGCTCAAGCTGCATTTCCTTACGCATTTTTAAATCCAGTGCTCCAAGCGGCTCATCCAGTAAAAGTATCTGTGGCTCGTTTACTATGGCTCTTGCTATGGCTATACGCTGCTGCTGTCCCCCTGAGAGGGTCTGTATCTTCCTGCTTTCAAAGCCCTCCAGATCCACCATTTCCAAAGCCTTTCTGACCTTCTTTATTATCTGCTCCTTTGGCAGCTTTTTAAGCTTTAAGCCAAACGCCACATTATCGTAAATATTTAAGTGGGGAAATAGGGCGTACCGCTGAAATACCGTATTTATCGGTCGTTCATTGGGAGGCAGCTTTGTTATGTCCTGTCCGTTTAAAAGCACCTGCCCTGAGGTAGGCAGATCAAAGCCTGCCACCATGCGGAGCGTTGTCGTCTTTCCGCAGCCTGACGGCCCCAGAAACGTTACAAACTCCCCACGCTTTATGGTAAGGTTAAAGTCCTCCACCGCTGTGAAGCCGTCCTCAAAGGTACGGTAAAGACCTTTAAATTCCAATATGTTTTCTGATTGCTTTATGTTTTCCACCGGCTTATTCTCCTGTACATTAATTTGATAAAATATATCTAAGTATAATCTATTGATGTATTCTATCAGATATTAATACAAATGACAATATAAATTATTTTATACAAATGATAATTACAATGATAATATTAGACAATATAAATTATTTTTGCATTGCTTTTTTCCTGATATTTCCATATAATAGAGTTATCAGCATTTTATGCACGATATATACACAGTATTTGTGTCATAATAAAAAGCCGGGTATGGTAACAAATTATAATTTAATTATATAATTATAAAAAATAAAACATTTAAGGAGGCTTAAAGCATGGAATTATTAAAAGGAAAGACTGCTATGGTAACAGGCGGCACAAGAGGTATCGGCTATGCGATAGTAAAGACTTTTTTGGACAATGGAGCAGCAGTTGCACTGTGCGGCTCAAGACAGGAAACGGTGGACAAGGCATTAGAACAGCTAAAGGCTGAAAATCCTGATTACAGGGTAATCGGTCTGTGTCCTGACCTTCAAAATCCGTCAGAAATCGAACAAGCCGTAAGCACTGTAAAGGAAACCTTTGGAAGCTTTGATATTATTGTAAACAATGCAGGTGTTTCAGCAAGGGAAAGCATATACGACTATAAGCCTGAGGATTTCTCCAAGACAATGGAGCTTAACGTAAACGCATTATTTTACTGCTCACAGGCAGCAGCTAAGGTTATGAAGGAGCAGGGCGGCGGCGTTATTTTAAACACCAGCTCTATGGTAAGCCTTTACGGTCAGCCTTCAGGCGTGGCTTATCCTGCATCTAAGTTTGCAGTAAACGGAATGACAAAGTCTCTGGCAAGGGAGCTTGGAAAGGATAATATACGTGTAAATGCAGTGGCACCGGGTGTCACCAGGACAGATATGGTTGCGGCACTGCCGGATGCTGTTATTAAGCCTCTCATTGCGACTATTCCTCTGGGACGTGTAGGGGAGCCGGAGGATGTGGCTAATGCTTTCCTGTATTTGGCTAGTGATTTGGCAAGTTATGTTACAGGTGAGATTTTGTCTGTTGATGGAGCGGCTCGGACATAGGAGGATGCTTGAATATGCTGTTAATTGTACTATAGTCTATATTATACATTTAGTCCGGGTAAGTCACATTAACAGGATTTAGGGTGTCAGACTTAGGCAACTCCCACAGGGGCAGACAGCTAAATATAATTTTTGAAAGCGTCGAAAAAGCGTAAGAAATTCTATCAATGCGATACCGCCACCTTCTAAGCTTCGTGCGTAACTCGGAAAGGCTAAAGAACAGCCTTTCCTCAGACAGACGCACTACGCTAAGAAGCTGACGGTATACGCATTGATGAATTTCTAACGCTTTTTCTCTTATGCTTTCAAAAATTATATTTAGCTGTCTGCCCCTGTGAGAACTGCCTAAGCCTGACGCCCTAAATTCTGTTAATGGGACTTACCCTCATATATATCCTTAACAAGATAAGTCTTACCAATATGTCTTTTCCCCACACAATAAGCGGCTTTTTACGTTTGTTGGTATTCCATTTTATCAAATTTTGTAATGCAGCTCGTTCCTTAAAAGAACCTTCAAGTCATTTGATAATAGTACCATATCATAGCTCGCACTTTTCGCAAGTTATTTTGGTTATTATTTGCACCAATTCAGTTGTTTTTGTGTCAATTATTTGCACCTTTTTCGATATTTACAATTTATGTCTTTCATATAAAGGGATTTTTATATATTCAAATTAATCCTCTTTTGGAATAGTTGGTGTCGCAGTAAATATAGACTTTTTAATTTATATTATTCTTTCCAATAATCTATTGTTTCCTGAGAGGTTGTAACAACTCCAAACAGCTTTCTCATAAAATCTTCCTTTTCGTGAAACATCTCCAAAATGAGAACGGTGTTTTTATTTTTCATACGATAAAAGAAATAATTATGCTCTACAAAAATATAATTATAGTCACACTCAATACCATACTGTGATGAAACCCTTATACCGGATTGAGGAAACACCTCAAGTTGCCTTACTCCTCTAGTTATTTTTCGCATAATTTTTTTCGCTTCATTTTCGCCATAGCTTTTTAATAATTCATTATTAAGCTTTATCAGCTTTTTTCTTACAATCTGTGAATATTCTAATTTAATCAATTATTATACCCCCAACTCTGCTTCAAGCTCATCTGCTGATACAGTTCCCTCAGCAATCACAGATTTTTCAGCATCCTGTAACTTTAGCAATAATTGATTTAAAGCTTTCTGCTTATCCAATTCATCTAACTCTTTCATATCAATAATAGCACAAGAGCCATGCCCATTTCGTGTGAGATAAACTCTGTTCCCATAAGACACTTCATTTACAACTGCTGTATAATTTCGTAAATCTGATATTGGTTTTATATTCGGCATTAAAATCCCTCCGTTTTTTTCTTTTATTATAACTCTATTACAATCAGCCTGCAACAAAATTAACATGTAACTTTACAGCAAAAACAACTTTTCAATCATACCATGTATCCTGTGAGCAGCATAAAGGGGTTGCTTGGGGTTTGGGCAGTCCGTCTGCTATATAATAATTTTGGAAAGCATTGAGAAAGCAATTAGAAATTCTTTGACGCGAAAATGTCAGCTTCTTAGCGTAGTGCATTGTTTGAGGAAAGGGCTGTTCTTTAGCCCTTTCCGAGTTATGCACGAAGCTTAGAAGGTGGCATTTTCGTGTCAATAGAATTTCTTATTGCTTTCGAAGCTTTCCAAAATTATTATATAGCAGACGGACTGCCCAAACCCCAAGCAACCCCTTTATGCTGCTCACAGGACACACTCTTGCCATTATGCCATCATATCATAACAACACACATACACACCCTATATAACCTTATGCTCCGCCCATCTCCCTGATTTAAACCTTACACTAAACCCAATTCCCCTTATAGTCCAATCCGCAAACATCCCTATCCACACTGCCATAGGTCCCATTCCAAATACCCTTGCCAAAAAAATGCAGAGACTTACCCTGCACAGCCACATAGTACAGCAGGATAATATCATGGAAAATCTGACGTCCCCCGCCGCCCTGAGTCCGTATGCCGGTACAAAGGAAAGTGTCCATATTATAGGCTTTACAATGGTTATGACACAAATCATCCTAAAGCACAGCCTTGCACTCTCAGCCTCCATTCCTGCTATCCACGTAACAGGCTTTGTCAGTGCAAATACCAGAATACAGCTGCTTACAACCGCTATTTCTCCAAGAAGTGTCAGCTTTTTTATGTAATATACAGCCTCGTCCTTTCTCCCCGCTCCCATACATTCGCTTACTACAGTCATAAGACCTATTCCGATGCCTATTCCGCCTATGCCGTTTAAATTTTCAAGTATATTTGTCATTGCCTGTGCAGCTATGGCAGTTGTTCCCATTGTTGATACTGTTGACTGTATTGCCAGCTTTCCAAACTGAAACATACTGCTTTCAACACCTGACGGTATGCCTATAAGAAGGACTCTCTTTATAACAGAAAAATCAGGCCGTATTTTTCCATATTCTCTTATGTAAATCCTGTTTGATTTATTGCGGAGCCTTATCATTACTGCCACTCCGCAGAATACTCTTGATGTGAGGGTAGAAATTGCGGCTCCTGCCACTCCCATGTGAAAGCCCCATATAAGTATGGCATTTCCTGCCACGTTTACTATATTTGAAATAACCGATATGGTCATTGGCGTCTTAGTATTTTCCTGTGCCCTGAATACGGAGGCTCCGGCATTGTATACAGCTATAAAGGGAAACGACAATGCAGTGTAGAAAAAATACGTTCTTGACGCTTTCATTACCCCTGCTTCAACATTGCCGAAAACAAGGCTGAGAAGGGGATTTTTTAAAATAAGAGAAATACATGTTATAGCTGCAGAAATAACTGCTGACACTAACAGCACCTGCTTTGCAGCCTCCCCTGCCTTACTGTCATTTCCGCTGCCTATGTAATGTGAGCATATTATAACTCCTCCTGCCGCCAGTGCCGTAAAAAGCTGAATAATAAGTATATTTATGGAGTCCACCAACGACACGGCAGATATGGCCTCTGAGCCTACATTGCTTACCATAACAGTGTCTATGGTTCCCATAAGTGAGTTAAGTAGCTGCTCTATAATAAGTGGAATCAGAAGCTTTCTTAAATCAATATTGCTAAATAAATGTTTTGTCTGCAATCCGGTATCATTTGTTATGCGGCTCATTTTAATTCTCCTTTCACACTGCACCCAATTTACTGCGAAAACTGGCTGTTATAGAGCTTTGTATAAAATCCGTCCCTTGCAAGCAGCTCCCTGTGGCTTCCCTGCTCTATTATATTGCCGTCCCTCATCACAAGGATAATGTCTGCCTCCTGTATGGTCGACAGCCTGTGTGCCACTATAAAGCTTGTTCTGCCCTTCATCATTCTTGCAAATGCCTCCTGTATTTTTATTTCCGTTCTCGTGTCTATGGAGGAGGTTGCCTCGTCAAGTATAAGCATAGGCGGCAATGCTAGCATTATACGTGTGATACAAAGAAGCTGCTTCTGTCCCTGTGAAAGGCTTCCTCCGTCCTCGCCTATAAAGGTATCGTAGCCGTCAGGAAGTCTTTTTATAAAGCCATGTGAATGTGCTGACTTTGCTGCCTTTATTATTTCCTCATCGGTTGCATCAGGCTTTCCCATAATTATATTTTCCTTTATTGTGCCGTTCTTAAGCCACGTTTCCTGCAGCACCATTCCGTAATTGCTTCTGAGTGAGTGTCTTGTAATGTCCCTTATCTCATTTCCGTCTACGCATATCTCTCCCCTGTTTACGTCATAAAATCTCATAAGAAGATTTATAAGGGTAGTTTTTCCGCAGCCTGTAGGTCCTACTATCGCCACCCTCTGACCCTTTTTTACTGACAGGTTAAAATCCTCAATAAGCCTTTTCTCAGGGTCATAGGAAAAACAGACGTTTTTAAGCTCAATATTTCCCTGTGCCTCCTTTAGTACAATGGCACTGTCCAAATCAGGCGTCTCCGGTTCCTCCTCTATAAGCTCAAATATACGTGATGCACATGCTATGGCATTTTGAAGCTCTGTCACCACTCCGGAAATTTCGTTGAAGGGCTTTGTATACTGGTTTGCGTAGCTTAAAAAGGTTGACAGCTTTCCTACGGATATGCCTGCCGCCGCCCCTCCTGCGGCAATCAATGCACCGCTTAATGCCACGCCTGTATATACAAGGCTGTTTACGAATCTTGTGGAGGGATTTGTTATAGATGAGAAAAATGTCGCCCTTAGGGAAGCCCTCTCAAGCCTTTCATTTATCTCATCAAATTTTTCCATATTTTTATTCTCATGGGTGTACGCCTGTACTACCTTTAAATTTCCTATCATCTCATCTATAAACGATGTCTGCTCTCCCCTTATCTCTGACTGTAGCTTAAACATGCTGAAGGTTTTTGACGCTATAAATTTTGCCACAAACAATGATACAGGTGTAACCAGCACTACCACCAGCGTTATCCTTACATTTATTGTAAGCATAAATATAAGAGTTCCAAGTATTGTTACAGCTCCCGTAAAAAATTGTGTAAAGCCCATAAGCAGCCCTTCCGAGAAGGTGTCCACATCTGCAACCACCCTGCTTACTACCTCTCCGTAGGAACGGCTGTCTATATATTTAAGGGGCAGCCTTTCTATTTTCCTTATTGCTTCCTTTCTTATGTCTCTTACCACATTGTAGGTAATCTTATTGTTGCATACATTCATAAGCCACTGGAGAAATGCGGTAATCCCTGCTATTATCATCGCCCTTATAAGTATAGGCAGCATTTTGCCAAAATCCACCCTGCCTGCCTCGATTATATAATCAATGGCCTTTCCTATGAGAATGGGAACATAAAGTGTCAGTATTACGCTTAATGCCGCAAACAAAACAGACAGACCTAAAAATATCTTATATTTTCCAATGTAATTTAATACCTTTCCTATTGTCCTTTTATTCATTTGCTGCCACCTCCCCTGTGCCTTTAAACTGGGAATCATATATTTCCCTGTATATCTGACAATCCCTGTAAAGGCTTTCGTGGGTTCCTATCCCTGCTGCCCTTCCGTCGTCGAGAACTATTATCTTATCTGCGTGCTGTATTGATGAGGTACGCTGAGATACTATAAATACGGTAGTCCTGTCCTTAATACCCTTAAGGGCTTTTCTAAGCCTTGCGTCTGTGGCATAGTCAAGGGCTGACGCACTGTCGTCAAGTATAAGTATTGACGGCTTTTTTACCAATGCTCTTGCTATGGTAAGCCTCTGTCTCTGTCCTCCCGAGAAATTTCTTCCTCCCTGCTCCACCGGCTCGTCAAGACCGCCCTCCTTTGATTTTATCACATCCATTGCCTGTGCCGTCTCAAGCGCTTCATAGAGGTCATCGTCAGATGCCTCCTCATTTCCCCAGAGGAGATTTTCTCTTATTGTGCCATTAAACAGCACTGCCTTCTGCATAACAATTACCGCCTTGCTTCTTATCTCGTCAAGTGCATAGTCCTTTACATCAATTCCGTCCACCCTTACAGTACCCTCTGTGGCATCATAAAAATGGGGAATAAGATGTACAAGTGAGGTTTTCCCTGAGCCTGTGCCGCCTATAATACCTGCCGTTTCTCCCTTATTTACGGTAAAATTAATATCTGTAAGGGATTCCTCACCTGCACCGCTGTAGGTCAGTGAAACATGGTCAAATTCTACGGCAGGAGCATTATTAACTGTATTTACATCCATGTCCGTATTTACGGTATTATCCGCTGTAGTGTGAACGTCAAGGGTCGACTCAAGCTTTAACACCTCCTCAAGTCTCTTGCAGCTTGCCGCCGCCTTTGTCATTGTGACTATGAGATTTGCAAGCTTTATAAGCTCCACAAGTATCTGCGACATATAATTGTAAAGTGCCACAACCGCACCCTGTGTGATAATTCCTGCCTCAACTCTTATGGCTCCTGTATATATAAGAACGACAATCCCCAGATTAATCACAATGTAGGTTAATGGATTCATAAGCCCTGATATCCGCCCTACCGCCTTCTGCATAGTGGCAAGGGTATCGTTTGCACCGTCAAAGTCCTTTATCTCCTCATTCTCCTTGCAAAATGCCCTGATTACACGCACTCCCGTAAGATTTTCCCTTGTAATCCCAAGCACCCTGTCAAGAGCCCTCTGCACCTTTTTGTACATAGGTATTGTTATGAGCATTATTCCAAATACAATAATGGCAAGAACAGGTATTGTCACCACAAACACAAGTGCTGTCCTTACATCTATGGTAAATGCCATAATCATGGCTCCAAACACTATAAAGGGCGAGCGGAGAAAAAGCCTTAAAACCATATTTACACCTGACTGTACCTGATTTACGTCGCTTGTCATACGTGTAATCATAGTGGAGGTTCCTATTTTATCTATCTCATTAAAGGAAAGGCTCTGCATTTTATCAAATAACACATATCTTATTTTCCCCGCAAAGCCGACTGCCGCCTTCGCAGCAAAATACTGTGCCGTAATGGCACATACAAGTCCTACTATTCCAAGCACTACCATTATTCCGCACATTTTTAGGATATAGCCCTTATCCTGCCCTGATATTCCTGTATCTATAATTGCCGCAACTACCAGAGGCACTAAAAGCTCAAAGCTTGCTTCAAGCATTTTAAAGAGGGGCGCCAATATTGATTCCTTTTTATACCCGCTTAAATACCTTAATACCGTTTTCATATTTTCCTGCTCTTTCTTATATATTTTAGGGTAATCAGTTACGAAATACTGCCTGCATCACTTATATTAGGAATATCACAAGGCTGCTCCGGCAGATATTTTCCTGTTACCGTATGTATATAAAAGGACTGTCCTTCCCGGCAGTCCTTTCATTTTACTTAGATAAACCTATTCTTTATTATGTCCGAATATATAGTTATAACGGAAAGTCTCCGTATGCCTGTCAGCTTCCGGCATTTCTTAGAGCTTCCTTTATTTTTGTATTCTAAGCACTGTGACAGATTCCTTTGGAAATACATACTCAAAGGTGTTTGATGACACTGTCACATTCCTTTGCTTAGAGCATACCTTCATAGGCTCGTCAAATGAATTTTCACTGTCAGGAGGAACATCCTTTATATCCTCAACCATAACAGTATAAGCCTTATCCTCCAAACCTGCAAGAGTTATTTTAGCTGTTTTCTCTGTTTTATCAATATTGACCGCCTTTATTATAATATCCCCTGTAGCTTCCTCCACTGCCGACGTCACATAAATATCCTCAACAACTGCCGGAAGCGACCTTATAGTCTGGAATGGCTGTCCGTCCACATATGTTTTTATCTCGCCATCATCCTTAACTGTTATCATAAGCTCATAGGTGTGTTCAAAATCCACGCTGAACTCTGATTGTGTCAGACAGCTTCCTCTGCCGTTTGTACTGTGGCAGACAGCCGCATCAAGATTTTGCCAGCCTCCAAGCTCCCAGTAATATCTGTTGCCGTCATCCTTCCTGCCAAATTCTATCAGGAAGCCCTTTCTTCCCTCAGTCTGCCTTGCCTTAAGCCTGACAGTATAGCTGCCGCCCTTCTGCTCCATAAGCTTATAGGTATTGTTTTCCTGTGTGAGGGTTTTATCTTCAAACCGTGATATTTCTTTTGTATCATTGTCCGTAATTTCTATATCACTGTAGACAACCGTTCCGTCAATAGCTTTAAGCACTATATCACCTGATAAATCAACCGGATATATAACATAAGGCTTTTCCATTCCCTCTGCCTTTGTCTCTAACAGGTAATCTCCCTGATGGTTCATAAACATTTTCTGCACATAATAGTTTGCTGTGCCATATACCTGATGATTATTGTACCATATCATATCAGGTCTCCAGTTTACATAATCTGCATTGCAAAGAAGCGGTGCATAGCAGGCAAGTCCTACAGCGTGGGCATTTTCCTGCATTCTTGTCATATACGCCGCCTCAATAAGTGCATTGTAATATGCGTTTCCCTCTGTGGCATACTCACCTAAAAATACCTTTGGATTTTCCTCCTTATAGTCACTATACCTGTCCATATGTGCCAAAAACCATTCAGGTGCCATATAGTAATGCTCGTCCACATAATCCGCCTTATTTTCTATGGCTGATTTCCGGCCTCTCTCAAATTCTCCTCCTGCTGCAAAGGGTCCGCTTGTGCCTATTATCTTTATGTCAGGATATTTTTCCTTTATTGCCCTGTGGAAATACGGATACCTTTCAAAAAATTCTGCTCCTACCTCCTCATTTCCTATTGCAATATACTCTAAGCCAAAAGGCTTAGGATGTCCAAGCTCTGCCCTTATTTTTCCCCATTTTGTGGTATCGCCGCCATTTGCAAACTCTATCAGGTCAAGTGCATCCTGAACCCATTCTCCTATCTCACTTAAAGGCACGCTTATCTGCCTGTGGGGATTATAGCCTCCCGGAAGCACAGGCAGAGGCTTTGTGCCTATATCCTCGCAGAAACAGAAATATTCATAATATCCAAGCCCAAGCGTCTGATTATAGCCCCAGTTGCTTCTTCTGGCAGGTCTTTTGGCTGCGTCGCCTATGGTATTTTTCCATCTGTACATGGAATCCCTGTCATTTGAATTTAGGGAGCCGTCGTGTACAAGGCAGCCTCCCGGAAACCTCATAAACTTTGGCTTTAATGCTTCAAGCATGGCTGCTATATCTGCTCTTAGTCCGTTTTCCTTCTCTAAATACGTGTCCTTTGGAAACAGCGATATATAATCAAAGCTTATCTTTCCTGAATTTAAGAATTGCAGCTTAAGTCTTCCGTTATATGTTGTTTTATTTGGGGTAAATACACATTTATAATTTTTCCAGCCGTCTCCGCCGGCGGCTATTACATTTTCCGAAAGATTATTTCCCTCGTCATCTGTCAGGGAAATATTCAGGCTCATATCATTTCCATAGCATTTGCAGTATATGGAAAGATTATATTCCTTTCCGATTTCAAGATAAAGTCCTGTGTTAAAGCCCTCGTTTACAATGGAAACATGCTTTGCCATATCATACATATTATCGTCCTTTACCTCTACAGTGAGATAATGGGGATTATTTTCCGAATAAGGCATTTCCTTTTCTATGCAGTATGTTCCATAGGTCTCTTTAACATCATTTTCCGATCTTACGGTGCTTTCATTTTCAATGCACCTTAAGCCTGACAGCCTCCATGCTGTAAGGTGGTTATAGCTTCTATTGTCAATTTTATCAAACTCAAAGGAGCGGTTTCTTATCAGCTCCCCATACAATCCGCCGTCTGCCGCATGGTTTAAATCCTCGAAAAATATTCCGAACATATCACCAAAATGCTGCTTTTTTTCAGATGTGTTTACTGTTAAGTTAATTTGACTGCCCATAGTGTTCCTCCAATTTTAAAATGTGCTTCTGCATACATTTTCATAGTATATATGGTTAATACTATATGATATACAGTTGTTTTTTTCAATGATACATACTGCTTTCAAATTGAAGTTTTCTGCTTTTTGCGTGTAGCTTTGTATTATATTATTTCTATCTTTTTATCAAATCCTTTACTACCTCTCCTGCAATAATAAGCCCTGCAACTGGCGGAACAAATGCCACGCTGCCCACCATATCCCTTACAGAATTTACCGGCAGCTCCTCCGAATACACCACCTTAAGCTTCTCAACGCCACGCTTCTTTAACTCTCTCCGCATAACCTTCGCCAGCGGACAAACCTTAGTCTCGTAAATATCCGCTACCCTGAAACGACTTGCGTCAAGCTTATTTCCTGCTCCCATGCTGCTTATAACAGGTATGCCTTTCTCCCTGCATTTCATCACAAGCTCTATCTTCGCCGTAACCGTATCTACTGCATCCACCACATAGTCATACTCCTCAAAGGGAAACTCATCTGCATTTTCAGGCAGAAAGAAACACCTGTGTATCTTTACCTGTGCTTCGGAATTTATATCCAATATACGCTCTTTCATTACATCAGTCTTATATCTGCCTATTGTGCTTCCCGTAGCTATAATCTGTCTGTTTAAATTTGAAGCACATACCCTGTCGTTATCCACCAAATCAAAGGCTCCTACTCCGCTTCTTACCAACGCTTCACACACATAGCCTCCTACTCCGCCTATGCCGAATACTGCAACTCTGGATTTATTCAGCTTTTCCACAGCCTCCTTTCCCAACAGAAGCTCTGTTCTTACAAACTGATCTAACATATTTCCTCCGATTTACTTTAAATTAAATTCCTAAGTGTTTTTATCTGCTTTTTATTATAAGGCTTATGAGAAATATGACAAGCTAAAAATAATATAGTTCTAATTAATTATATCTTCTAATTAATACTTAAAGGTACATATATATCATATTTTAACTTTATTCTGCCATAATTTCCCGCTTATATATAATTAAGCAGGCAAAAATTAAGCGGATAAAAATTATCCGCTTAATCCCCATAAACTGTCTAATTTTCTGAAAACAACGGAGTGGAAAGATATCTGTCACCTGAGTCAGGCAGAATTACCACTATCGTCTTTCCCTTATTTTCAGGTCTTTCAGAGAGTATAGCCGCAGCCTTAAGCGCCGCTCCTGATGATATACCCACCAGTATGCCTTCGCTTGTAGCAAATGCTCTGCCCTCTGCAAAGGCATCCTCATTTTCTATGGCAATGATTTCATCATAAATACCGGTGTTAAGCACATCTGGTACAAAGCCTGCTCCAATACCCTGAATCTTATGTGCTCCCGACACTCCCTTTGAAAGCACGGGACTTGCCGCCGGCTCTACCACTACAACCCTTACGTCAGGATTTTTTGACTTTAAATATTCTCCTACGCCTGTAACCGTACCGCCTGTACCTACACCTGCCACGAATATATCTACTTTTCCGCCTGTCTGCTCCCAGATTTCAGGACCGGTAGTCTCTCTATGTACCTTTGGATTTGCAGGATTTACAAACTGTCCCAGTATAACAGCCCCCTCAATTTCATTTTTTAATTCCTCCGCCTTTGCGATGGCTCCCTTCATTCCCTTTGAGCCCTCTGTAAGCACAAGCTCTGCCCCATATGCCTTGAGAAGATTTCTTCTCTCCACACTCATGGTGTCAGGGAGTGTAAGTATAGCCCTGTAGCCCTTTGCCGCTGCCACTGCTGCCAAACCTATGCCTGTGTTTCCGCTTGTAGGCTCTATAATAGTTGCTCCCGGCTTAAGGTCTCCGTTTTTCTCTGCCTCCTCTACCATTGATAAAGCTATTCTGTCCTTTACGGAGCCTGACATATTTAAGTATTCAAGCTTTGCTAATATAACCGTATCCGTAATTCCTGCCTTCTTCTGATAGTTATTCAGCTTAAGTATAGGTGTTCCGCCTATTAATTCCAATGCACTTTCCTTTATATCTGACATAATTTTAATCCTCCTTATTTTTTCCTACTATTTTAATAGGTTTTGTATGAATAGGATTATAATGCCAATTTTTTCATATGTCAATAGTTTTTTTTATATTATGTAATCATTAATTCTCTGACTGCATTTTTTCACTGTATTTACTTACCAGCCTGTCATATTCCTCTAAGGTTATGTTAAGCACTGAGCCGTGACGCTTTTTTGTCATTCCCATGTCGTATTCCTCTGGCTCCAGCACCCTGAACTCACCTGATGCCATATCGGTTGTAACCATAGGCAGATAGCCTGTCCCCTCTGCAAACCTGTCTACCATAAGGCACCATTCTTCTCTGTCGTTAAACTTAAATCCTGCCGGTCCCTCAACGCCTGAAAGACCTTCCACATTTGGACAGCTAAGCCTTGTAAACGGCCCCTCCTTTACGTTTTCGCTTTTGTCCGCTATTATATTTTTCGTTGTCTCGTCCTTTGAAAATCTGTAATATACGCCCTTCCACTCCAAAATAGTTGTGTCTATCACATGATTTTCTCTCTCTATATAAAGCTCAGGGTTACTGAAGCTCTTAAAATCCCTTGTGTATGAGCTGTAAATACGCTGCTTATGCTCACTGTCGCCGTCCTTCTTTACCATAGATGCCCAGAATACAAGATATTCACCTTTTTTCTCATCATATATTGCCTCTGGTGCCCACACACATCCGGCACCGTCTATACCTATCTCCACAGCCTCTATTTCGGTCCAGTCTGTAAGATTTTCCGATGAACATACCATAAGCTTTCTGCTTCCCTCATACTGGGCAGCTTCCCAGCCCTTGCCGTTTGCTATTCTAAGGTCTGTTGATATTATATAAAATTTATTGTCAAGCCTGTTTCTCAGAATAAAAGGATCCCTTACTCCCATCTCGCATATCTTCGATGTAATTACGGGCTGTCCGTTATTTAAGTCCGTCCAGTGAAGTCCGTCCTTGCTTACACTGAAATATATCTGCTCCCCCTTTTCACTTTCTCCCGTAAAATGTACAAATAAATATCCTCCGTACTCCATATTTTCCTCCATCCTTTCTGCTACAATATATTTATGGTTAATAAATTACCCATTTACCTTCAGCTTATAACGCCTTTATAAACCTTTCAAAATGCTCTCTGCCCTCCTTGCTGCATTTGTAAACGCCTGCATCTTCAAGAACACTTACAAATACCTTTCCTGTCTCCGCCTTTACTATATCAAAAGCATTTTCCCTGTCTATATGGTCATAATTTTTCTTAAATTCATCAGCCCATTGTCCGTGTGATGCTATCTCCTCAATGCTGCTTACAGCCTTTCCCTCTGCCAGTGCATCTGCCACCATAGAAAGCTCATTTTTAAGCCTTGACGGAAGCACTGCCAGACCCATTACCTCTATAAGGCCTATATTTTCCTTCTTTATGTGGTGCAGGTCGCTATGCGGGTGAAACACTCCCAAAGGATGCTCCTCAGTGGTTATATTATTTCTAAGTGCAAGGTCAAGCTCATACATATCTCCCCTTTTTCTGGCTATAGGAGTAATCGTATTGTGAGGCTCTCCGTCTGTGCTTGCAAATATAAAGGCCTCCTCGTCTGTGTAGCCTCTCCATGTATTTAATATATGGGTTGCAAGCTGACCTATACGCTCTGTATCAGTACCTCTAAGACGTATCACTGACAATGGCCAGTGAAGTATGCCGCATTCCACGTCCTCAAAATTCTTTATGGGGTATGTCCTTTCAACTGCTGCCCTTGCCATAGCAAACTCATAATGACCTCCCTGAAAATGCTCATGGGAAAGTATTGAGCCTCCCACAATAGGCAAATCGGCATTGGAGCCTACAAAGTAATGTGGAAACAGCTTAACAAAATCAAACAGCTTTCCCCATACATTTTCATCTATTTTCATAGGTATATGCTTTTTGTTAAACACTATACAATGCTCATTATAATACACATATGGCGAATACTGAAAGCCCCAGTCCTCACCCTGTATGGTGACAGGTATAATGCGGTGGTTTCCTCTTGCCGGATGATTTATCCTTCCCACATAGCCCTCATTTTCATAGCAGAGCTGGCATTTAGGATATGATGTATTTACGGCATTTTTTGCGGCTGCTATAGCCTTCGGGTCCTTCTCAGGCTTTGAAAGATTTATGGTAATATCCATATCTCCGTACTCTGAGCCTGTCACCCACTTCATATCCCTTGCCACCCTGTAGGTTCTTATATAGTCTGTTGCCCTGCTTAAATTAAAATAATAATCCGTTGCCTTTATCGGAGACTCCTTATATCTTCTGTAAAACTCCTTTGCTATCTCAGAAGGCTTTGACACCATAACTGCCATAAGCTCTGTGTCAAACAGATCCCTTAAGGTTACGGTATCCTCCTCTATCAGACCCTTTTTTACGGCATAATCAAGCATATCCTTTAGTATATCCTCAAGGCATCTTGTATTTTCCTTATTAACAGCCTTCTCCTCTATTTCTTCAAGATCCTCCTCCACATCCTGTATTTCAAGGATTTTTATATACCTGTTAAATATATAGTATTTGTCGTTTTTGTCTATCAGGGAATTTTCAATTCCATAATTTATAAGCTCAAACACATTTTCCAGAATACTCATTATATATTCCTCCTTAATATTTATTTCTCTGTCTCACTATCTCGTATGCCAGAACGCCTGCCGCAACAGACGCATTGAGAGAGTCTATATCTCCCTTCATAGGTATGGAGGCGATAAAATCACATTTTTCCTTTACAAGCCTGCTTACTCCCTCACCCTCATTTCCTATGACAAGCCCTATGGAGCCTGTAAGATTTAAGCTATACATAGTCTCTCCGCCCATATCGGCACAGACAAACCACATTCCTTCCTTTTTAAGCTCCTCTATTGCTGCCGCTATATTTGTAACCTTTGCCACAGGAGTATAGTTTAATGCTCCTGCCGATGTCTTCGCCACCGTTGCCGTAAGTCCTGCGGCACGTCTCTTTGGTATAATGACGCCATGTGCCCCTGCCAGATTTGCTGTTCTTATAATGGCTCCAAGATTGTGGGGGTCCTCTATATTGTCAAGAATAAAAATAAACGGATCCTCGTTTTTTTCTCTTGCTGCGTCAAGTATCTGCTTTACTGTGGCATATTCATATGCAGCGGCATAGGCTATCACACCCTGATGCTTTCCTGTCTTTGACATTCTGTCAAGGCGTTCCCTGCTTACATAATTTATTATTGTATCTCCCTTTTTTGCCTCCCTGACTATGCTGTTTATGGGACCGTCGTGACAGCCGTCCTGTATGAATAGCTTGTCTATGGTTTTTCCTGAACGAAATGCTTCTGTAACGGCATTTCTTCCCTCTATGGTAAATTCCTCGTATCTCATATATACTCCTTATTTTATATTTTTTCAAGCTTTTCCAACCCTGTTTTAACCAAAAACAGCAGTCTTTCCATATCACCCTTCATATAGAGGTAGCCGCATAACGCCTCAAAGCCTGTTGCCGTCCTGTAGTCACCTATAGACGCATTCTTTGCCGATGTAAAGGATTTTGCATTTCTGCCCCGCTTATATATCCTCTCCTCCTCCGGGTTAAGCTCCTCCATTATGGCGTGAATAAGCTTTGCCTGAGTTTCTGCCTTCACAAGGCTGCTGCTTTTTTTATGAAGCTTGTTTACCTGCTCATTTCCTGACATTGTAACTATATATGTCCGTATTATAATCTCGTATATTCCGTCTCCGATATAAGCAAGAGTAAGAGGCGAGTATAGGCCCGCCTCTGCTTTTTCCGTTTCAAGATAATCTGTTATAAAGCCAAACAAATTTAAACTCTCTCCCATACTGCTCCTTCTCTTGTATCCTTTATTGCTATGCCCTTATTCAAAAGCTCTGACCTTATGGCGTCAGCCGCCGCAAAATCCTTAGACTTCTTAGCCTCTGCCCTCTTTGCTATCATTTCATTTATAAATTTAAGCTCCTCGTCAGTCACCATGTCAGCTTCAGACACAGTCCCGTTTTTTGTAAGGTCAAGTGATAATACCCTGTCGAAATCATCTATAATGGCAAGCTTTGTCGCATCATTTATATTTTCCTTCAATACATCATATACAAGGGAAAGTCCAAGTGCAGTATTTATATCATTTCCCACTGCCTCCATAAATTTCTGCCTGTACATATCAAAAGCAGCCTTGTCAATATCTCCGTCTTTCTTAAGAGTGCTTATCCTTTTTTTTAGCTTCTCATAGGCTGTCCTTGTGTTGTCCATTATCTCATAGCTGAACTCTAAAGGCTTTCGGTAATGGGACTGTAGGCAGAACATTCTGTATACAAGAGGATTATAACCCTTGCTTTCCATAAGGGAAACCGTAAGGAAATCCCCCTTTGACTTACTCATTTTTCCTGATCTGTCATTTAAGTGATGGACATGGAACCAGTAATTGCACCATTTATGTCCGAGATATGCTTCACTTTGTGCAATCTCGTTAGTGTGGTGGGGAAATATATTGTCTATACCTCCGCAGTGAATGTCAAGATAATCACCTAAATGCTTCATGCTTATACATGAGCACTCTATATGCCAGCCGGGATATCCCAAGCCCCAAGGACTTTCCCATTTAAGCTCCTGGTCGTCAAATTTAGACTTTGTAAACCAAAGCACAAAATCTGCCTTATTTCTTTTATTTGCATCCACCTCTACGTCATCTCTCACGCCCTCCAGCAGATCCTCCTCATTGTGGCTTGAGAGAACGTAATACTCCCTGAGCTTTGACGTATCAAAGTAGATATTTCCGCCTGCCTCATATGCGTAGCCCTTCCTTAAAAGCTCCTCTATCATATGGATGAACTCCGGTATGCAGTTTGTAGCCGGCTCCACCACATCAGGCGTCTTTATATTAAGCCTTGCACAGTCGGAAAAAAATGCGTCCGTGTAAAATTTTGCTATTTCCATAACTGTCTTATGCTCTCTCTTTGCACCCTTAAGCATTTTATCCTCGCCGGTGTCTGCATCGCTTGACAAATGTCCCACGTCCGTTATGTTCATTACACGCTTTACGTCATAGCCCTCGTATCTTAGGTACTTCTCCAGTACATCCTCCATAATGTAGCTTCTAAGGTTTCCCAAGTGTGCAAAATGATATACCGTAGGACCACAGGTGTACATTTTCACCCTGCCCTCCTCATTTGGCACAAATTCTTCCTTTTTCTTTGTCAGTGTGTTATATATTTCCATTTTCTTTCCTTTCCTGCTCCCTTATGTATTCCTCCAAGTGGGTTTTCAGTCTGGCATTTTCGTTCTTTAACCGTTCTAATTCTATGTACACCGGATCCGGAAGATGAATCTGATCCATATCCGTTCTCGGTATACGCACGTTGTCCTGCTTTACTACTCTGCCCGGCACGCCCACCACCGTTGAATTTGGAGGCACCTCGCTTAATACTACGCTTCCTGCTCCTATCTTTGAGTTTTCTCCTATTGTAAATGAGCCTAACACCTTTGCCCCCACGCTTATCATTACGTTATCCTCAATGGTAGGGTGGCGTTTTCCCGTTTCCTTGCCTGTACCGCCAAGCGTAACCCCCTGATACAGGGTGACATTATCCCCTATGACAGCGGTTTCTCCTATAACCACTCCATATCCGTGATCTATAAAAAAGCCCTTTCCAATCTGTGCTCCCGGATGTATCTCTATGCCTGTCTTTCTTGCGGCCCGCTGTGATATAAGCCTTGCTCTGAAATAGTGTCCCTTAAGATACTGCTTATGTGCTTTTCTGTATGCTTTTATAGCTCTGTAGCAAGGATATAAAAACACCTCTCTGTCGGATTTTATGGCAGGGTCACGCTCTCTTATAACCTCTGCCAGTTCCTTAAAAAAACTATGCCGGCTCATCTTTCCACCTCATTATTTTAATAAAAAATTATATAAAATATTATGTATCTCTTTTGATTTTGTTAATGCTTTTAAATATCCTCATTTAATTTTATGTATAAGCCCATGTCAATCCATTTATATACCATAATAGGCTTAAGAAATACAATGGGCATAATACCGGCATCCTTATCTGCTGCAAGCTTTGCATATTTAAAGGAGTCATCCCACTCACCGGCACATATTATATCGGTAACATATACCTTTCCGTCAGCCTCAGCGGTGCCTGTTACCACTATTGCCTCTATATCCTTCTTGCTTCTGTCTCTAATTACATATATACCTGCTTTTTCCGCATATGCCTGCTCTAATCTCCTGGCAAAGTAATACTCATCCTTCTCTACTGTTATACCTCTGTTTAAGCCCTCAGCCTTAATTGAAAAGTATGACATTTCCCCACAGTATGCGGAGTTATCATCCTCAGTGCATATCTTTTCCAGTATATAGTTCTCATCGTCATACTCTATACATTCAAGGGAAATCTTTTTCTCCTCTCTTGCCTGCACAAAGCCCATGCTCTCGTAAACCTCCGGATTGATTGGAGTAAGGTATAAAAATGAAATACCTATGCTTCCGCAGTAGCTCAAGGCACATTCCATAAGCCTCCTCATATATCCTTTTTTTCTGTATTCCTCGTCTGTAACTACACCGTATATCAGGCAACTGCTCACCCTCTGTCCGCTGCTTAAAAGCATTTTCTTTCTAAGGAACATCATTGATATAAGCTTTTCATCAATAAATCCTGCTATAATCTCCGTATCTCCGTCAGGCACAATTTTATCAAACAAAAACTCTACATATTCTTTTGTATCATTAAAGGTCTTTTCATAAAGCTCTCTTACCTGTAGCATTTCCTCTGAATTTTTATTAACAAATCTGACATCAAAGTTCATATTTTTCTCCTAACCTTTCTTTATAGGTGTTGCCATAGCACTTACATCAGTTTCAGGCTTAGCTTGCCAAAAGCACCTGCTTTATGACATCCTTAACTTCTTTCCTTTATCGTGTATTTTTTCTCCATGTAAACAGGATTGTAGCTCATTTTTGCCTGTCGTAATCCCTCAAGTCCCATATCGTCCTCTCTGTTTACAAGCCTTGCCTCCGGGAAGCAAATGCTTTGAAACTGCTGATTAACAAATGTATATAAGCCTCTTATAAGCGGATTTGCCTTTTCCACATGAACAAACGCCATCCTTAAATCATGGAGATATGTTCCAAGTGTAAATGCCTCAAGAGCTCCGTCTACAAATACACCAAGCATTTTCATATTCATATCATCATCCACAGTGTCCATTTCAGATAAGAAACGCTTTATTCCTGCCAGCTCATAGTCATCCCTGTTATAATCGTCCTCTATGACTCTGGCACTATGCCATCTGTCCAGAAATTCGAAAATAACCTCCTTTTCCTTACCACTTAATATTTTAGTCTGATACCTTCCATAATATGATTTCAAAAAGCTGTTTAAGTGATTTTTTTTCTTGTGATATGCTTTTCCCGAAAGCGTGCGAAGCTTGTCCGCATCATACACATAGTCAAAATATCTTCTGTCCTCCCATATTTCATAAATATCTGCCATATCCTCCACAGCCTCTACAGTATCATAATCTGACACACACATTATGAGCTTTTTATTAAGCACATTGTTAAAATACAGCCTCATATCCTCCACGCAGTCACGTATATGCTCTTTTTTGCATAGCGGAGATGAGGTAAATGTACCTTCACCTACATCATACAAAAAGACTATGCCGTATTCGTTTATATAATACCTTGCATTATAGTAATCCCTCCATATAAAGCTGCTGTTTACTATGCTCTCACAGGTTCTTGCAGGCCTTAATGCAAAATACTTTTTCAGTGTTTTATAATCATTTATATCTATTTTATGCAACTTATATTTATCCATAATCCTGTCTCCGCCATAATATTATTGCTTAAGCCATCATCAGGCTGATGCAAGGCCTTTTTCACTGCTGCTGTCTTAAGCATCCCTTACAGCCTGCACAGACTGCCGCTTCATCCTGCATAATATCATAGCTGTAATTAGCCGCCGTCTCAAGGAGAGCTGCAGCCTGTGCGGATATGCCCTCGCCGTTTCCGGTAAAGCCAAGTCCCTCCTCTGTTGTAGCCTTTATATTTACCTGATCTTCGGATATATTTAACGCCTTTGCCACATTTTTTACCATCTGCTCCATATAAGGCAGAAGCTTCGGTCTTTGTGCTATCACTGTGGCATCTATGTTCCCTATAATAAATAAATTATCAGCTAAAAGCTTTCCTACATGCTCCAGCAGTGTTAAGCTGGAAATTCCCTTATACTGTGAATCCGTATCGGGAAAATGCTTTCCTATATCTCCCAGTGCAGCAGCGCCTAAAAGTGCATCCATTATGGCGTGAAGAAGTACATCTGCATCAGAATGTCCCAAAAGCCCCTTTTCAAAAGGAATATCAACTCCTCCTAATATAAGCTTTCTTCCCTCCACAAGCCTGTGCACATCATAACCCATTCCTATCCGCATATATTTTCTCCTAAAAGCTTTTTTGCCTTTTTAAGGCATACTCATTTTTAACTATAACACTTTAATATTATTTTGACTACCAAAATTTGTATTTCTATTGTGTTTCTATTATATATATTTTTTGTTAAAAAACTGTCGTCAAAAGCCGTCACCTGCAAATTCCGGTCCGTCAAACTTATTTATCCGTTTTATTATAACATTTTTTTCTTCAAATTTCCCGGTCAATTTTGCCTTAAAACACGTTATTTTTGCAGACAGGCAGCTATCCGTCTGTCTTTTTGTCTCCCCTGTGGGATTTAATAATAAATCTTATCGTCTCAAAAAGATATGGCTTAATTTCCTCTATCCCCACCGGCTCATTATATAATATGGCACTGTATATGTTGGAGCTTACCAGCTCCACTATCATATATATCATTATCTCCGGGTCACTGTATTCATATTCAGACTCCTCAAGCATTTTGTAGTATATATCCTTAAAATCCAGAGAGTTGTCATCTGCATGGCTTGTTATGGCATTTTTAAAGAAGCCCCAGCTTAGATTTTTAGCTACAAATGTCAGAAGCTTTTTATTTTCCGCAAGCTGGTTTATTATGTTATCCGCTATAAATATAATCTTGTCCTCAAGTACTTCTATATTCTGCTTTTTAAGCTCATTTGCAGCATTCATGAAAACCTTGCTTGACTGATGGGAAATAAGGAGGTTTCTCACATCGTACTTATCCCTGAAATACAGATAAAATGTCCCTTTGGCTACGCCTGCCTTATTTACAATATCTGATATGGAGGTTTCATTTATGCCCTTTGACGTAAACAGCTCAAATGCCGTATTTAACAACGATTCCTTTTTTTTCTTTTTGTTTGCCTCTACCTTTCCCATTTTTGTTTCCTTTCCTCCTGCTTCCCATAATGCTGCTTTCTTCCATACTCCTGTAATTTCCTTATTAAACTATAAAAAAGAAATAAAGTCAATAAAATTTTTATAAACTTATTGACTATCGGTCAGTTTTATGCTATATCATATACAGTGCAAATATGACCAACAGTCATTTTGTCCAATATGGCGAAGCAAGTGCACATGCTTCGCCAGACTAAAAAAGAAAGGATTTAATATTATGATTAATTTTGGTAAAAAAGTTGTAAAATTCAGGGTTCCAATCTTTATCGTAAGCCTTATACTCTTGATACCATCAGCCTTCGGTTATTTTGGCACGAAGATAAACTATGATATTCTCTCCTATCTTCCGGGTGATATTGAGACTATGAAGGGACAGGATATCCTTGTAGACGAGTTTGGAACGGGTGCCTTTTCCCTGTTTGTTGCAGAGGGAATGGATAACAAGGATGTATCTGCCCTCAAGGCAAAAATAGAAAAGGTTGACCATGTGTCAAGGGTTATCTGGTATGACAGCATTCTTGACATATCCTTTCCTATGGAAATGCTTCCTGAGGAAATAGTCAGTGCCTTTAAAAATGATAATGCAACCATGATGGCTGTTATATTTGATGAAACCACTTCTGCCGACAGCACTATGGACGCTATTGAGGAAATACGTCATATAGCGGGAAAGCAATGCTTTTTAAGCGGAATGTCTGCCGTTGTCACTGACACAAAGCTGCTTTCGGAAAAGGAAACCCCTTTATATGTGGGTCTGGCTGTCCTTCTGGCACTTATTGTGCTGTCGGTAACTATGGATTCCTTCCTTATACCTGTATTTTTCTTACTCAGCATAGGTATAGCCATCGTATATAATTTAGGCACAAATATATTTATGGGTGAAATTTCCTTTATCACAAAAGCACTTAGTGCAGTGCTCCAGTTAGGCGTCACCCTCGACTACTCTATCTTCCTTTGGCACAGCTACAAGGAAAATCAGAACAGATTTCCGGATGACAAAAACCGTGCTATGGCACACGCCATTTCAAACACCATCTCCTCTGTGGTAGGAAGCTCAATCACTACCGTTGCCGGCTTTGTCGCCCTTATGTTTATGAGCTTTACGTTAGGACTTGATCTTGGCATTGTTATGGTTAAGGGTGTTATATTCGGCGTTATTGCCTGTGTGACAGTTCTTCCTTCCATGATTCTTATATTTGACAGGGTTATAGAAAAAACCAGCCACAGGGCAGTACTCCCACAGCTTGCAAAAACATCGGAATTTATAACCAAGCATTACATTGTATTTATAGTATTATTTGCAGTTATTCTGTTCCCTGCCCTATATGGCAACAACAGGACGCCTGTATACTATGACCTTGCCGAGACACTTCCAAAGACGCTTGATTCCATTCAGGCAAATACTAAGCTTCAGGAGGAATTTAATATGAACAGCACCCATATGATACTTGCAAGCAATAAGCTGTCATCCTCCGATGTGGCAAAAATGTCAGATGAAATAAAGAAAACAGACGGCGTTAAGGCTGTGCTTGGCATTGACAGCATACTTGGCGGAACCATTCCTTCGGATATTCTGCCTGATGACCTTGTAAGCTCCCTTAAAAATGAAAATTGGCAGCTTATGCTTGTAATGTCTGAATATAAGGTGGCAAGCGATGAGGTGAATGAACAATGCGACGCCATAAACAGCATTGTCAAGTCCTATGACAGCGACTCAATGTTTCTCGGAGAGGCTCCCTGTACAAAGGATTTAATTGAAATAACAGACAATGATTTTAAGGTTGTAAGCATTGTATCTATAGGCTTTATATTTATTATTATTTTACTTATATTCAAATCAATAACTCTGCCTGTTATATTGGTTTCGGTTATTGAGTTTGCTATCTTTATTAATATGGGCATACCTTACTACACAGGCACTGTCGTTCCGTTTATATCCTCCATTGTCATAGGAACCATTCAGCTTGGCGCCACTGTGGATTACGCCATACTTATGACTACAAGATACAAAAAGGAAAGGCTTAAAGGAGGAGACAGAAAAACCTCTGTATCTATAGCCCATAAGGCGTCAATGCAGTCTATCATTGTAAGTGCCTTAAGCTTTTTTGCGGCAACTATCGGCGTTGGAATTTTCTCAAGCATTGATATGATAAGCTCTCTGTGCATGCTTATGGCAAGAGGCGCCTTAATCAGCATGGTTGTCGTGCTTACGGTGCTTCCGTCTATGCTTATGATATTTGACCCTGTTATTATCAGGACAACACTTGGCTTTAAGGAGATACGGCAAAAGGAAGCAAAATAGCAGTTAAAAAAAATAATTTAATATATTAATATATATAGAAAGGACTGATACAATATGAAGTTAAGAAAAGTAACCGCAATGGCTATGTCTGCAATGATGATTATAAGCCTTACCGCATGTGGAGACTCAGACAGCAATAATAAATCTGACAGTAAAACAGACAACAACATTAAAACGGAAAGCATTTCCGCCACAAAGGGGGAGGGCTCAGGTTACGGCACAAAGGAGGAGACAGTTTATGTAACTACCTCTGCCGATGGCACCGTAGAAAAAATCCTCGTAAGCGACTGGCTTAAAAACACCAAAAAATATGCCTCCCTCAAGGATGTGACAAACCTTAAGGATATAGTAAATGTAAAGGGAAATGAAGCCTTTAATGTAACAGGAGGGGAAATAACCTTTGACACTGCCGGAAATGACATATATTATCAGGGAAGCCTTGACAAAAGCACTGTTCTTCCTGTCAGCATAAAAATAACATATAAGCTTGACGGTCAGGAGATTTCAGCCGAAGCCTTAAAGGGTAAATCAGGAAAGCTTGACATGACTATAGAATATACGGCTAACGAAAAGACTGAGGACGGCATATATATTCCGTTTCTTGCCGTAACAGGCATGCTTCTTCCTACAGACAGCTTCCAAAATGTGGAGGTTACAAACGGTCAGGTAATCTCAAACGGTGATTATAATATCCTTATAGGAATGGGACTTCCGGGAATATCCGAAAGCCTTTCCCTTGATATTGCAAATACCGTTGAAATTACTGCGGACGTGACAAGCTATGACGTTGACATGATGATGACTGTCGTCACGAACAAGGCTTTATCCGAAATTTCCCTTGACGAGGAGGCAGACTTAAGCAGTATTTCCGATATGATTTCACTTTTAAGCACTTCCGCCTCAAAGCTTTCTGACGGTGCTGCCGCATTAAATGAAGGACTTTTAACGCTTCAGAAAAGCTCCGGTGATTTAGTTGCCGGCATTGAAAAATTAAACAGCGGTGCAGGGACCTTAGATACAAATATGAAAACATTGTCGGAGGGTGCCGCCACTCTCTATGACGGCATCAGCACCACTCTGCTTAACGGTGCTAACGCACTGTATCTTGGCATCACAGACACTCTGGCTCCCGGTGCCGATAAATTATATAAGGGAATCACAGATACCTTAGCTCCCGGTGCAAATGCACTTAACGCAGGACTTAATGAGCTTTATGACGGTGCAGCTCTTGTAAATTCAGGTGTAGGAGAGCTTGTTTCCACAGTAAACGGTCTTGTAACAACCCTGCAGAGCACAATGGCACAAAATAATAAGGAGATTGAAGCCCTCAATGGAACAATCGCTGAATGTGAGGCTCAGATAAAGGATTTAACGGATAAAAAAAACACACTTGAAGCAGCCATTAACTCAGGTGCCGTTCCTTCCTCAAAGCTTTCCGAATATCAGACACAGCTTAATGCCGTAACCGGCGGTATAGCACAGTATGAGAAAGGTATACAGGACTGCAGGGAGGGTATTCTTCAGTATCAGGGAGCAAATACTGCCATAGGCAATATTTTATCACAGCTTTCGGCAAAGGATGCTGACGGAAAAACAATAAACGATAAGCTTACACAGTTAAAATCAGGCACACAATCACTTGAAAACGGTATTTTGAGTGCCAAAAACGGTTCTTATGAGCTTGCAGACGGTATTAATAACACTTTGGCTCCGGGTGCAAAGCAGCTTGCAGACGGTATTAACAATACCCTTGCTCCGGGTGCCGCACAGCTTCTTACAGGTATTAATGATACATTGCTTCCCGGTGCAAAGCAAATTGCTGACGGAAGCTCTAAGCTTAAGGCAGGTACATCTGCCCTCGCTGACGGTTTAAAGGAGCTTAACGATAAGATTCCTGCCCTTGTAAGCGGTATAAATCAGCTTGTCACAGGATCAGGAGAGCTTAGTTCAGGCATGAGTCAGTTTAATGAAAGTGCTATACAGAAGATTTCAGAATTATATAACGATGACCTTGATGCTGCCCTGACTGACTTAAGCAAGGTGCTTGATGCAGGACGGAGCTATTCTACACTTACAGGCATAGGAGATAATTCGGAAGGTACTGTTACTTTTATTATAAAGACAAACTAAGTAAGCTTACGTAATCATAATAGTCACACGAAAAAAGACCTTGAAAAATCTCAAGGTCTTTTTAGTGGCTAAGAAGGGATTTGAACCCCTGACACCACGGGTATGAACCGTGTGCTCTCGCCAACTGAGCTACTTAGCCGTATACAGCCTTATGAAGAAAAGTGGGACCTATAGGGCTCGAACCTATGACCCTCTGCTTGTAAGGCAGATGCTCTCCCAGCTGAGCTAAGATCCCATATCTGTCTTTCTGACTGTCTCCAATCAAACTGCCTATATAGTATAATCTATACACAAATACTTGTCAACAATTTTTTTAATTAAAACCAAATATTTTCTGTGTTACCTTATATGCCAGCTTTGAAAAGCCTCTGCCCGCTTTGGTAGGCAAATTCATGGATATTCCCATAATAGAATACCTTAGCTTTTTATATATGTCAGGATAATTCTCCTTAAGCCATGCCCAAAGCTCTGCCTTCTTTTCAAGTGCCTCGCTGCTTCCATCCAGTATAAGCATAACGGATGCTATGCACATCATCATATCAAGGTACTGGAGCATATATTTGTCCAGCTTTTTGCTCTGTATCTCCATATTGCTGTACTCGTCTATCATTATTTTGGCAACCTTGATATGCTGGTCTATTCTGCCTATCATAACCTTTTCATTTACAGACTGGTCCTCCCTGCCTATAAAATAATGATAAAAATCCACATCTATATAGCACAGCCTTTTAACTGACGGCAGGGGCTTAAAAACATAAAGATTATCCACATAAAAGGTATGCTTCGGAAGCTCCAGACCGCACTCCCTCAGCATCCGGGTTCTGTATATAACCGAGTGCATAAGTATATACTGGGTCTTTTTAAATTTTATGGCTCCATCCCATGATGTAATGTGCTTTGATCTCATAGCTGTTCTGTAGGACATGGTTTTCTTTCTCTTTGCACCCTGCTTGTCATACACATAATTTGACAAAAGCATATCAAGCTTCTTGTTTTCCTTTATCATAAACTTAAGAGTTTTAAGCACCTTCTTCAATGCTTCCTCATCAACCCAATCATCGCTGTCAACAACCTTGAAATATTCACCTGTAGCGTTTTTCAGTCCTGTGTTTACGGCATCTCCGTGACCTCCGTTTTCCTGACTGACAACCTTTACTATAGACGGATATTTTTCCTTTAAGCTCATAGCTATGCTTTCCGTATTGTCCTTTGAGCCGTCATTTACTATGATTACCTCAATCTCCTCACCGCCGCAGACAAGCGACTCTACACAATTCTCCATATAGTCCTGAGAATTATAACATGGTACTGCTACTGATAATATCTTCATTTTTACACCCTTGCAGGCTCTGCCGTATAATACTTTTAAAAGGCAGTATGCAATTTCCTTTCCTGAATATAATAATTTATTTCACTCTTATATTTTTTTCACATGCTTTTTATTTATGTCATCTATGGTATTCATTCTCCAAAGCACTGCCACCATTCCGCCAACCTCAAGCAGCATAAGGAGAATTTTAAGGTAAATGTTGTTATTTATATCCTCCGATACAGGAAGATAATCCATAACAAGTGCCGTAAGGTTTGCTGAAATATGGAGCAGCACCGGCGCCAGTATGGTTTTGTATTTTTCGTATACATAGCACAGCAGAACGCCTAACGCAAACCCATATATACCCTGAACCAGATTAAAATGATATACTCCAAAGAATATGGCGGATATATATACGGCTGTCATACTCTTAGTATACCTCTTTATTCTCTTATATACAAGTCCTCTGAATATTAATTCCTCCATACATGGCCCTGCAAACACCAGTGCAAGTATCTGCCATATAAGAGAATTTGCTGCAAATTCCGTCCTTATGCTTTCGTAGCTTCCAATGATATTGTCTATGGGAAAAACCGTAACTGCCTTGCTTATGCCTGCACTTGCAAGTACTCCCAGTGCCGCTATATAATAGCTGTTATAAAAGCATATATTTGACATATGCTCCTTAACAGACATATATCTGACAGCATCCTCATCCTTTTTCATAAGCCAAAGTGCTGACGGTATAGTGATAATTCCGCTTAAAAGCGTAACCACCAGCGTATTTTCACCTACAACCCTCTCTATATCTCCACTAAAATTATATGATGAAAAGTAGCTCCATACGCCTCCGTCATTCATTGCGGAAAACTCTGCCATAGTAACCGCTATGGTAAATATAACCTGAACTATCATATTGATAAAAAGGCACAATAGCACAGGACACGCTACTCTCCAGATTTTCATTTCCATGCTGTCCCCATTCATATACACAGCTTTCCTTTCCCAAAGTGTCGGCTTCAGACGACACTTTGTTATTTAGAGGTAATATGACTAATGTTTTTTATAAGGACTGATATGGTCCCATCCTCATTTGTTATAAACTCTATGCTTTCCGTACTGTTGTACTGCTCCATAGGTATCTTTATCTCTATTCCCGTATCGGTGGTAAGGTGCTGCTTTCCAAATTTTCTTGTGGTAGCTTCATTTTGAGGCTCGATAAGCTCTTTCTCATCTATATTGTACTTTTCAAGCTTTTCCTTAAATTTTTCCTTAAGCTCTGTCTTATCCTCAAATATTCTTGCCGCCACCTCCGGTATGCTTATAGAACCCTGCTCTGCTATTTCCTCATGTATAACGCTTTTTGCTTTCATTTTTTCCTCAAGCTGCTCCGATTCATTAAAAAACTCCTTTTGCACAGACTCTACAGCCTTCTCCACTATGGAAAGCCTTGCCTTCTGTGAAAGCTTTGTGGTACAGCTTAAAAACAGCTTTGAAAAATAATTAACCCTCTGACCGTTTACATCATATTTTTTCTCCACAAGCTTAACGGTTAAATCATCAAGACTTACAATAGCTGCCTCCGACAGTCTGCTTCCTGTTCCCGGCAGTATGGAGCGGTGCTTCATAATAGTGTTTGTATTTTCTGCTCCGTTGCTTACAGTGCTGTGGGTATAGTATTCCTTAAAATTCATCTTTAAAAGTGCAAGACGGGAAAGCTGATTAATTTCAAATTCCACAACAAAAAGGTCGCCTGCGGGAATATCTATATTGGAATTCATAATTCCGTACAAAAGCTCTCCTATGGACTTTGACATAGGCACAAACTCTGTATCCCCCTCAATATACTTCTTTATTATGGTAAATACCTCTGACTCCTCCTCAAGAAACCTGCATTTTTTTATATCATCACTTACAAGCGTCTTATATATATGCTCCTCTAAAAAATCTGCCATATCCGAGCCTGTGCTAAGGACATTGTCTGACAAAACAGGCATTCCTACAGCAGAATCCATTATATGTACAATGGCGTTTTTTATGCGAATATCTCCCTTATTCACTTTTATCCTCCGGCTTTATTTAGTGTTTGTATCTAATGTGTGCATTTAATGCTTATATTTCATATTTGTATTTCATGCCTGTATATTATAACACCTTTAAATATATTTTGTCTACCTCATCGTTTGACAAAGCTTTACTTTAGGGTTACAATAGTTATATAAATTATCGTGAATGTTTTTTATGGTGCTTTTATGGGAAACAATCGCAGAAAGGAGCTTATTATGAAGCTTACATTTTGGGGTGCCGCACACGAGGTAACAGGCAGCTGTCATATGATTACAGTCGCCGGACACCACTTCCTGATTGACTGCGGTATGGAGCAGGGACCTGACCTGTATGAAAATCAGGAAATTAATGTTTCACCGTCGGATATTGATTTTATTTTATTAACACATGCACATATCGACCATTCCGGTCTTATTCCCCTTATGTGCAAAAACGGGTTTAAGGGAGAAATTATCTCCACCTTTGCCACCGCTGACCTTTGCTCCATTATGCTTAAGGACAGTGCACACATACAGGAGTTTGAGGCAGAATGGAGAAACAGAAAGCGAAAGCGTGCGGATATGCCTTTCTATGAGCCGTTATATACTATGAATGACGCTCTTGTGGCAGTATCTCTTTTTCATCCATGTGACTATAATACCATAATCGATATCTCTGAAAATGTATCGGTAAGATTTACTGACGTAGGACATCTGCTTGGCTCCTCCGCCATTGAAATATGGCTTAAGGAGGACGGAGAAGAAAGAAAAATTATTTTTTCAGGAGATGTAGGAAACACGGGACAGCCTATAATAAAAGACCCGAATCCCGTATCCGGAGGAGATTATCTCGTAATTGAGTCAACCTACGGAGACAGGATTCACAGCAATGAAAAGGTTGATTACATAAAGGAGCTTTTAAAGGTTCTTAAGGAAACCTTTGACAGAGGCGGAAATGTTGTTATTCCTTCATTTGCAGTTGGAAGGACACAGGAGCTTTTATACTTTTTAAGAGAGATTAAGGAAAATCATCTTCTCCCTGAATATGATGACTTCCTTGTGTACGTAGACAGTCCTCTCGCTATAGAATCTACCCATATTTTCAATAAAAATAAATATGACTGCTTTGACGAGACTGCACTTAAGCTTATAAACAGCGGCATAAACCCTCTTATTTTTAAAGGGCTTATCACCACCACCACCAGTGATGAATCTCGCCTTATAAACAATGACGAGCATCTTAAGGTTATTATAAGTGCCTCAGGAATGTGCGAGGCAGGACGTATAAGGCACCACCTGAAGCATAATCTGTGGCGTAAGGAATGTACTATCCTTTTTGCAGGATATCAGGCTATGGGAACGCTTGGCAGAAAGCTTGTAGAGGGCATAGACGAGGTAAGATTATTTGGGGAGGTCATTCAGGTAAACGCAGATATTAAAATTCTAAAGGGCATAAGCGGTCACGCAGATAAAAACGGACTTATAAACTGGATAGCCTCTATGGAGGAAAAGCCGTCAAAGGTATTTGTTGTTCATGGCGAGGATAAGGTTACTGACATATTTTCCGACCTTATCACCGACACCTTTGATATACCCGCCTATGCGCCATATAACGGCGGCTCTGTGGATTTGCTTACGGGAGAGGTTCTTGAGACCGGCAACAATGTACTTATTGCTAAGGTTAAGCCGTCTGTTAAGCAGAAAAACGACTGCTACAGGCGAGCCGTGTCTGCTGCTGAAAACCTCCTTAAAATCATTAAGGACAGCGATGGTATGGCAAATAAGGATCTGTTGAAATATGAGACTCTTATAAATAATCTTTCGAAGAAGATACAGACATTTGACTAAAAAGGAAAAATGTAGTATAAATATATATGGGAATGAGGTTCTCCCTTAGTTTATCTAAAACCGCTTATTTAAGCTGATGACTTCTGCATTTTTACTACGCAGAAGCCGTCAGCTTTTCTGCGTTAAAAAGGAGGATTAATATGTTATTAAGTATTGCATTAATTATGCTGGCAGGAATGACCTTAGGATGGATTTGTAAAAAAATCAGATTTCCAAGCCTGTTTGGAATGATTATAACCGGAATTATTTTAGGTCCACAGATGTTAAATCTGATAGATAATTCTATTCTTGGTATTTCCTCCGAATTAAGAAGAATTGCTTTAATAATAATTCTTCTCAGGGCAGGCTTAACCTTAAATATAAATGATTTAAAGAAGGTTGGAAGACCTGCCATACTGATGTGCTTTGTTCCTGCATGCTTTGAAATTGCAGGAATGATTATTCTGGCACCGGCATTATTAGGTGTTTCCATTTTAGATGCAGCTATAATAGGCTCTGTTGTAGCAGCAGTATCTCCGGCAGTTATTGTTCCAAAGATGATAAAGCTGATTGAGGATGGTTATGGAACAAATAATGGTATTCCGCAATTAATATTAGCAGGTGCATCAGTTGATGATATCTTTGTAATTGTAATATTTACTACATTTACCGGTCTTGCCGCAGGAGACAAAATATCTGTTTTAAATTTTGTTAATATTCCAATATCCATTATAACGGGTATTGTTGCAGGAATATTAATTGGTCTGCTGCTGTGTGTATTTTTTACAAAGTTTCATATAAGAGATACTGTTAAGGTTTTGATTATATTAAGTATATCCTTTATTACAGTAGCTGTTGAGGATAATTATTCCGAAATAATTCCCTTTGCCTCATTAATTGCGGTAATGTTTTTAGGGATTTCTCTGAAAAAAAGCAAGGAAAAGACTGCACAAAGACTTGCCTCAAAGTTTAATAAGCTATGGATAGGAGCAGAGATTTTACTTTTTGTGCTGGTTGGAGCCTCAGTTGCGTTAGACAGTGCTTTATCGGCCGGTATCACAGCTGTAATTTTAATATTTGGCGTTTTAATTTTCCGGGCTGCGGGAGTTTTTGTATGCCTTTTAGGCACAAGGCTAAACAGGAAAGAACGCATCTTTTGTATACTAAGCTATTTACCTAAGGCAACTGTTCAGGCTGCTATTGGAGGATTGCCTTTATCTATGGGATTATCCTGTGGAAATATTGTTTTAACAGTATCAGTCCTGTCTATCTTAATTACCGCACCATTAGGAGCATTTGCTATTGACCTCTCATATAAAAAATGTCTTTGTAAAAAATCTTAGAAATTCTGCATATAAAAACAGGACTGTCTGCAGCAGTCCTGTTTTTATATAATATACTATGTTTAATTTGCCGCAGATGTCTCTGTATCTCCGGCAGATGTGGTGGTATTCTCCGTATTGAACAGCTCTCTTATCTGCTCAAGATACTCCTCAGAATATGAGGAGGTCTCCTTCTCTGTCTCACCCTCAAAATCTCCTCTTAAAAGCTTTGCCGACAGGATTATGGCAGCTATAAGGACTATGCTTGCCACTATGCCTCCTATGGTTTTTAAAGTCTTCTGCTGCTTTCTCTTAGCTAAGCTTTGCTTTCTTCCTGCTTTTTCCTTTTTATAACGGTCAACTTTTTCCTGGCTCATTTATATAATACCTCTTTCTATATTTTTCTTTTATAAGTGTTTACAGGAACAGCTTATGCTTCTTATAATCTGCCTGTCAGCTTGTCCCTGCCTAATCTGACACTGTTTTATTTTATCATAAAACATATAAAAGATAAAGCACTTTATTATAGCTATATTTAGCTAGCTATATTTTATAATATATTTTTACATTTTTGACGGGGCACTAAAGCCAAGCAAATCTATACACAGCTCCAGTGTTCTTTTTGTTACCTCCAAAAGCTTTATATATCCTGCCTGCCTTTTTTCGTCCTCCTCTGCCATAATTTTATTTTCATGGTAGAATTTATTGAAATCATTGGAAAGCTCGTATATATATGCACATATTTTGTGCGGTGCCAGCTCCTTATATGCACTCTCCATCATCTCATTAAATCGTGACAGCCCAAGCATAAGCTGTTTTTCGCTCTCGTTTAGCTGTCTGTTTACCCCTTCTGTAAGCAGGTCTGCATTTTTTCCGGTCTGTGCATATTTTTCCATAATGGATTTTATACGGACTATGGTATATAAAATATACGGACCCGTGTTTCCCTCAAATGACGTAAACCTTTCCACATCAAACACATAATCCTTTGACGCCTGATTTGACAGGTCTCCGTATTTAACTGCTGCCAGTCCTACGATTTTAGCAGTTTCTCTTGCTTCCTGTTCTGATACCTGACGGTTTTCCATTATCTTGTCATATACGGCAGCATTTATGTCTGCAATAAGACTTTCAAGACGCATTACGCCGCCGTCCCTTGTCTTAAATGGTTTGCCGTCCTTTCCGTTCATTGTGCCAAAGCCATGAAACACGTACTCTGCCTTTTCGCTAAAGCCTGCCTTTTTTGCTACCCTGAATACCTGTGTAAAGTGCATCTCCTGACGGTTGTCTACCACATATATTATCTTGTCAGGATTGTAAGCCCTGACACGCATTATTATTGTCGCAAGGTCTGTAGTTGCATAAAGCGTGGCTCCGTCTGATTTTTTTATTATACAGGGAGGTATCTCCTTTGTGTCTGTAGCCTCCTTAACATCTGCCACAAGTGCACCCTGACTTTCATGTACAAGTCCCTTTGCCTCTAAATCTGCTATCATTTCGTCAATATATTCCTCAGCGTCACTCTCACCCTTCCACAAGTCAAAGTCCACGTTTAAGCCGGCGTAATTTTTCCTAAGGTCTGCTACTGATATGTCTAATATATGCTTCCACAGTGCCTTATAAGGCTTATAGCCCTTTTGAAGCCTATATGTGGCTGTCTGTGCCCTCTCCTTAAAGTCCTCATCTGTCTTTGACCTTGCACTTGCGGCAGGATATATCTGCTCAAGCTCGGAAAGTGTAAATGGCGGCTCCTTTGGGTATTCCCCTTCAAAAGCTTCATCAAAATACGGCAAATCCGGCTTACTGTCGTGAAGCTGCTCTATGATAAGTCCCATTTGAAGCCCCCAGTCTCCCAAATGAACGTCGCCTATAACATTATTGCCTGCAAACCTGAATATTCTCTTTAGACTTTCCCCTATAATAGCAGTGCGAAGATGTCCTACGTGAAGGGGCTTTGCCACATTTGCTCCGCCATAATCTATAACTATGGTGCCGTTTCCGTCTGCCTCATAGCCAAGCTTCTCCTCCCCTGCCATTTCATCAATATATGAAGCCAGCATATCATCGCTTATAATTATATTTATAAAGCCGGGCTTTACTACCTCCACTGATTTAAAGCTTTCATTTGGAAGAAGTGCCGTCACTACGTCCTCTGCTATCATAAAGGGAGCCTTTTTATATTCCTTTGCGGCTGCCATTGCACCGTTGCACTGATATTCACATAAATCCGGTCTGTTTGAGATGGCGACACGTCCGTATTTTTCATCATAGCCTGCCTTAGCAAATGCTTTGGAGAATTGCTCTGTCATCAAATCCAATATTTTTTTCATTTTCCCATTGTTCCTTTCAGTCTTCTGTTTATGCCGTTTTACGGACATATATGCTTTTCAGTTTAATATACTAATTTTTATGGGAAAAATCAACTATATTTTTACACTAAAAATCAATGTGACAATTCGTCAGCTTAAAATATTTCTTTTTTTATTTGTAAACTTAAGCATTGTATCTCATATACTATATGGAACAAGATTTTCCGGAGAAAATTATGGCTTATAAAATTGTTTTAGATCCGGGTCACGGTGGCTCTGACTGGGGTGCATCATATAATGGCAGAAAAGAAAAGGACGATGTGTTAAATCTCGCCTTTGCCGTAGGACAGATATTAGAAAATGCCGGTATAGACGTTGAGTATACCAGAACCACAGATGTATATAACACACCATATGAGAAGGCAACTATGGGAAACAATGCCGACGCTGATTTTTTTGTATCTATTCATAGAAATGCAACTGCCACGCCCGGTCAGGGCACCGGAATAGAAACACTTGTGTTTGACGACAGCGGCATAAAGGCTGAAATGGCAAAAAACATAAATGAAAATCTCGAGGGGCTGGGCTGGGCCAACAGAGGCGTTATTGAGCGTCCAAACCTTGTTGTTTTAAAAAGGACACAGATGCCTGCAATACTGGTAGAAGCAGGCTTTATAGACAATCCCAACGATAATGCCAAATTTGATGAGCAGTTTAATGAAATAGCAGAGGCTATAGCTGACGGAATACTTGACACTCTTGATATGGGTGATTTAATGGAAACTCCCCTTTACAGGGTACAGGTAGGGGCTTACGATAATGCCGATACGGCGGCTACCCTTTCAATGCGGCTAAACAATGCAGGCTACCCTGCATATATAGTCAGCTCCAATGGCGTGTACAGAGTACAGGTAGGGGCCTTTGCCAACCTTGCCAATGCAGTGGCTTTGGAAAACCGTCTTAGAAATGAAGGATACACTACATTTATAACCACCTGATGACTGCTGCTGCACGACAGAGGCTTTTGGTTGCTATTCAGCCGCCCATATGCCTGTCAAAGGACAAAGGGCGTGGCTGAATAGTAACATTTTTACTTATTGTTGTATATATGAATAATAACCATACCGTTATAATACACCTTACTTACTGCTGTCAAAAAATAACGGCAGTGCGTTGTATATGTACTTATAGCAATATTCATATGAATGTGTTCCGCCTTCAGCCACACAATATATTATATTTCCCTCCGAAAAGTCCTCGCCAAACTTAAAATAATCCTCGTACTTCTTCATCTCTTTAATCATTGTATCCATCGGCTTATAAGCAACGCCGTTATCGCCGACACATGCAAACACTGCAAAGTCATTTGTACTAACCTGTGCCTTATCTACACATTCCTCAAGGTACTTTACTGTTTCCTCCGGACATTCAAGACCTCCCTGTAATTTAACAGCCCGGCAGTCACCGCTCATGGGAAGAAAATATTTAAACTCCTTTAAGCATTTTGCAAATATATTCCATGTAGCCTCCGAGCCCATTGAATATCCTCCAAAGGCACGATGCTCCCTGCCTTTTTTTACTCTAAAGCTTTTTTCTACCAGCGGAATTAAATCCTTTACCAATTCATAATTAAAATTCTGTGTAAGAAGTCTTGCATCCTTTGTTGATTTAAGTGCTTCCGTTGTTCCCTCATAATAAAAGGACGGTGCAACCACTATAATGGGCTTTATATCACCCTTTTCAATGAGATTGTCCAAAATATTTTTCAAATCCGTCTTAGCCTCTATTCCTCCGAAAACCTCGTCAGAATTTCCGCCTCCGCCATGCATAAGATAAAAGACATTATAATCACAATCCGTATCATGGTAGCCATGCGGAAGATAAACCAGTGCATCCTTATCAATAGCCATATTTTCCTCATCATATGTGCTTGAGGTATACTCAATCCTCGTCATCGTGCCTCCATTACTTCTTTCCTTATAATATTCCTTTGGAACCTCTCTGAATTTTCTATCCATCGTTTTTCCTCCTATAAAATTTATGTAAGATTTTCCGCTACCCTGCCTAGCATTTCCAGCAGCTTTTTTCTTTCTTCACCTGAAAAGCCCTTAAGACTTTTTTCTTCAAGCTCCTCCACCAGCTCGTCTACCCTATGTGCCAGCCTTTTACCTTCATCCGAAAGAAATACCTTATATGCCCTTTTTCCCCCTGAAACCTTTGTTTCTTCCCTGTAAACATACCCTTGCTTTTCCATTCTGTCTAAAAGCACTGTCATTGTAGAGGGGCGTACCTGTGCTCTCTCGGCAAGCTCCCTCTGCACACAGCCCTCTGTTTTTAAAAGAATATAGAGGATTTTGGGCTGTCCTTCCGATAAATTCATCTTTTGAAATTCTTTTCTTGCCAGCTTTCCATGTGCTCCCTGTGTTTCCAATAATGCTAAAAATATTTTATCCTTCATATATTTTAATCCTCCTTTCCTGCATTAGTTTTCTAATTTATTTTAAAACCTTATATAAAAATTGTCAACTAAATGCCTTGATTTTACTATAATTTTCTGATATGTTAATATTCAGAATTTAACGTAAGGAGGAAGCTATGTATCCATATATTTATCTTGGCACCCTCGAGGTTCCTGTATATGGCATGATTATTATAATTTCATTTGCTGCGGGACTTTTTATATGTTCTAAACTTGGAAAAATCTACGGCATACATCCACGCTATATTATATGCTCAGGCTCCTTTGCCGCCGCCGGTCTTCTCATAGGATCAAAATTATTATATGCACTTACTAAGCTTCCCTCCTTTATTTCCTACTACGATATGTACAGACATCTTCCTCTTTTTAAAAAGGCTGATTTTTTATTTGGAGGCTATGTATTTTATGGCGGTCTTATAGGTGCCATTATCGGCGTGCTTATATTCTGCCGTGCTTTTCATTTTGACAAGGGATCATTTTTAAATATTCTTACTCCCCTCATACCTTTTGCTCAAAGCTTTGGCAGAGTGGGATGCTTTTTCGGAGGCTGTTGCTATGGTATAGAGTACGATGGTCCCTTTGCCGTCCGGTTTCCTTACAATGAATTGTCGCCGTATCTCCACCTTTATCCGAGATTTCCCATTCAACTGGTGGAGGCAGCTCTGTGCTTTATTTTGTTTGTTTTAATTTTTGTTTACACTCGAAAAAAGGCTCCCGTCAGGGGAACCTCTCTCGGCATTTACCTTATCTCCTATGGTATTATACGCTTTATTCTGGAATATTTCAGAGGAGATACCGTTCGCGGCATATGGTTTAGTCTGTCAACCTCCCAATGGATTAGTCTTATTCTTGTTCCTGTGGGAATATTTATTGTGACTAAATCAGGAAATACAAAAACAAAATCATAAGTCTTCTATCTGTTTCCGCTGTTGTTATTGGTGTTTCCGTCTGTGTCATTCTTTAAATCATTTCCAATGTCGTCCACACCTTTTTCAATGTCGTCTCCTATATCGTCTAATACTCCGCCGTCACTGCTGTTTCCGTTGTTGTTTCCATTTCCGCTGCCGTTATTGCTGCTGCCGCTTCCATTATTGCCGCTTCCATTGTTGTCGCTTCCATTGTTACTGCTTCCGTTATTACCGCTTCCATTGCTGTTTTCATTTGTGCTGCCGTTTCCCTTATCTGTATTATCATCAGATGTACAGCCTGCGGCTAATCCCATTGTTACCACCATTAATGCACATAAAGCAAATAACTTAATTTTTTTCATAAAAATCTCCTTCCAAAAATATTTTACAAGAGTAATTATTTCCGAAAGGAGCTTTTTTTATACATTTTTTAATTGCTCTGTGCAAATTCGGTAAGTGCCTTAAAGAAATCGTCGACTTCCTTTTTTCTCATAAGCATATCTGTTATACCGTTTATCTCTACCTGATAGTATGTGGCATCATACTTTATATATCTCACGGTTATATTTCCATAATAATCATCTTTATTTCTGGCTGAATATATGGTGTAAACTGCCTCTGAATTTTCCGTAGAGGTTTTTTCGGTTAATATACGTTCAGGTGCAATACATGTCATCTGATACCACAAATCCCTGAATGCCTTGTCGTCAATTTCCTTATCGCCCTGCTTATATACATCATCATCTGTGGTGCTTGCATCTCCTCCCTCAAATGAAAAGGTTAAATCCTCCTCTCCATTGTTGAAGGTAATATATGAGCCGTCTATATCATTAATTGACAAAAACAAAACATTTTGAAGTATATAGCTAAGCGGGTTCATTCCCATAACAGCCTCTGCACTCGATGTATCCATTATTCTGACTACACTTGATTTTTCCTGTGTCAGTCCTACGGTTTTTACTTCCCTTGCATAGTAGCCGCCTGCCTCGCTGTTAAGATTTCCTATATACACGGTTATGCTTGCCTTGTCAGTTACATTTCCGTCATCGTCCTTGACATCACAATAGATGCTGTAGCTTCCTCTCGGATTGTCAAGGCCATACTCTGCCATCTCCTCCTCTGTGGCTTTGTAATTAATCGTCTTTGAATATGCCAGCTTTTGAAGCACATCCTCCTGCAAGGTTTCCATCTTACTACTCTCACAAGGCATAAGCCGTGAAAAAGGCTCTCCAAAAAACCATTTCCACTCAAAGCCCGTTATATCCTCCTCAGAGCTGTCCGCCTTGTAAAACAGCTTTGATTTAGTATTTCCTGTTGAAAATTCCAAATATTCCAACGTATCTGTGTTATAGCCCGGAAATGAATCTACTGACGCATAATCATATATATCCGCCCTGCATATATATATCAAGTCATCTGATATCATATAGATGGTTTCCGCGTCATCATTTATCATAATGTAATAAAGATTCATTGTAGGGTTATAATTCCCGACCTTGTAGCTTGTAGCTACGGAGTTTTTTCCGGTGACAGTAACTGTAAGCTCAGGCTCACCAAGACCTAATGCCTCAAGCCCTCCCTCGTATTCCGTAAGCTTCTTGGTGGCGGTAATTTTTACAAATTCCTCTATAAACTGGTTTTCAAAGCCGTCGCTTGAAAAAGGAAAGTCCATATCGTCCCCATTGTACCATTTTCCGTCTATATTTTTAACGTATGCGTGGGAGCCGTCCTTATAGTCATACACAATGCTTTCTATCTGTCCTGACTTTAAGGAGGTGATAGGATAGCTGAAATCCTCTATCTGTACCTCCTCCTCCTTATTGACTGCCCTGGCAACAATAAATGCCACTATAAGTATTACCACTATAGCTGCCATTATTATCATGTTGTTTGTTTTCTTTTTTGCCGACTGTGTCATCTTCTTCTTCTCCTAAACCACACGTATACTCCATAGACAAGAACTGCTGCCGGAATAATAATTACAATAATATAAAGTATCATGTGCTGTGCATCTATGGTATATACAAGATTGCTGTAGGTTCTGCTCTTCATAGGTATGGAAATGGTTTCCTCCTGTCCTGCCAGCCACTGTAAGCACTTTACTACAAACTGTGCATTTCCCGTACCTACCAGATTTTCAAACTGCTCTGCCTTTGCAAAGGCATATGAGGAAATATATACAAGCTTTGAGCTGACACTGTCCGATATCTCGTCTGTGACAGCCACCGCATAATTAAATGTTCCAACAGGGTCCGTAGCAAGCTGTGTCATTGATGTGGAGGCTGAACCCTTCTTAAAGGAAGCCGCCTTATAGTATGCCTTCGGTGTGGAGGTAAGAAGCGGCTCTACGGTAAGTCCTTTCCTCTCCTCCCCAATATTAATGGCATCTCCCATAGCTACAATAAGGTTTGTTTCGCTGTCTATAAGGTCCTGTGTAATCTCGTGCTTAACTAATACCGGCTTTCCAAAATATGCCTGTGAATTATACATATATGATGTGTTTGCTTCAATAGCCGCACCATACTCTACAGATATATTATATTTCTCAAGAAGCTTTTCTATATTTGTAAGGTATGTATCCTCCGGTATATTGTAATGCTCAAACATTAAAAGTGAGCCGCCGTTATCCATAAACCCTGTTATCTGCTCATATTCATCATCTGAAATATCCGCTATCGGCAGGTCCAATATAACTATATCAGCGTCCTCCGGTATAGGATTTTCCTTTGATACCTCCACAGACTCTATATCTATATTCTGCTTTGCTATATCCGTAAGGAGAGAGCTTGAAAAGCTGTCCCTTGTAGTGCTTTTAAGGAGATATGCCTTTGGAATGTCATCGCTTACCACATAGTCAATGGCACTTGTTATCTGACCCTCCATATCATAGTAATAGGCTGTGGTTCCTGTTGCAGAATCGTGTGACGAAACATACATTGTGCTAAGCTCTACCCCTCTGAATTTATCTCCGCATTCCACTATAACACTTCCCTCTGACACATATTCCCTGTTTTCCATAAAGGTAGGATTCTGTGCAGGATTTACGGTAGACACTATGATATGCTCGCTTGCATCATCATACACCTCAAGAAGTCTGTTTAAATCGTCATTCCTGTTAGTTATATCCTCAAGTATAAGATATATGTTCACATCCTTTTCAAGCTTATCAAGATAATTTTTCGTAACATCAGTAAGGGTAAAAATATCTCCGTTTGTAAGGTCTATCGTTCTCACATCTGTACTGACAGAGCCTACAAGCAGGTTTATTACAATAACAAACGCCAGAACCAGTGCCGTCATAGTCATTGTATAGCCTGCACTTGTCATTTTCCTATGCTTCTCAAGAGTTGAAGATGTATTTACACTTTCTTCCTTTTCCATACTTTCTTTCTTATTTATCTTTTCTTCCTTTTCTATCTTTTCATTATTCTTTTTCATAAGATAATCTCCATTCTTGCCTAATTTGCACAAATCAAAGCCTGTCCCAAATTAAGGGCCGGCTTAGCTCCAGCGTCTTTTCTGTACAGACTGCACTGTAAGAAACAGGAAAAATCCTATAACGGAAACAAAATAAACCAGGCTGCCTATATCTATTATCTCTGCCGAGAAATAATATGAGTACATATAGTAAACAGAGCAGCGAAGCAAAATATTCTGGAGAAGTCCGTCAAATATGCTTCCGTTTACAAAGTACAATATTATGACAACTGCTATTCCTGCCACCGCTATAATTCCCGCATACATAAGTGCATTTTTTGTGGTCTTTTTTGCTATAAGCCAGTATATAAGTGCAAAAACTGCTATAAATAAACATATGGCTATAGCTGACGCAAGCTTATCCGTAGGGAAAATACCCGATATATACTGGAGAATAAATATAAGCAGTAAAATAGCAAATGTGACAACTGCCGATATAATCTGATTTTCAGTGACAGATGAAACAAAGCAGCCTATTGCAAAAAGTGCAAGTCCCATAAGCCAAAAGCCTATAATTGCAATATAGTTTGCCGCTACGGGAGTATTGCCGTAATCTGACATAATAATAGGATATATAAGCATTACCAGAACAGGTATGGTAAATACGGTGGCTACTGCCAAAAACTTTCCCATAACTATCCTTCCCACTGTCACAGGTGCCGTAAAGAGCATCTGGTCTGTCTTCTGGTGCCTCTCGTCGGCAAATATCTTCATTGTTAAAACAGGCACAAGCACCATCATAACAACCGCCACGTAGGCATATCTTAGTGCATAGCCTACAAATGCGGTAGCTCCCAGCACGTTTATATAATAAAAAACAAAGCCAACCACAAGGCTGAAAAAAGCAATGAAAGCATATCCTATCATGGTAGAAAAATATGTTTTCAGCTCTTTTTTGTATATCGCTAACATCTTTAATCCTTACCTTTCTTATTTTTAATTAAATTAATTTTTGTAATTAATTTTTAGTTTCTTCTGTCAGTCTGCTTACCTGAGGTAACTCTGATAAATACATCCTCAAGAGATGTGTTTGAATAGCTCATGCCCACAATAGGACACTTTGCCCCAGCAAAGGCATAAAAAATTTCCTCTCTTAAGTCCTTCTCCACTCCGGTGGAAACTAAGGCTCTTGTACACTCCTCCTCAGTGTCGTTATGCACCTCAAATTTTGTGACGTCATTCATCTTATTAAGAACAGCCTTTACCTTATAGTCAGGTGCTTTTACCACTATCTCAATAGTATTGGAGCCGGACACATGCTTTCCCAGATTATCCGGCGTATCTCTTGCCACCAGCTCGCCGTGTGCAATAATTATAACCTCGTCACATACGGCACTTACCTCCTGCATGATATGTGTGCTTAATATAACCGTATGCTTTTTGCTGAGACCTTTTATCACATCTCTTATTTCTACTATCTGCTTCGGGTCAAGACCAACCGTAGGCTCATCCAATATTATAACCTCAGGATATCCAAGTATGGCCTGTGCCAAGCCAACTCTCTGCTTATAGCCCTTTGACAGGTTTTTTATAAGCCTGTCCATAACATCCTCAATTCCTGTAAGCTTTGCTATATCCTTAAACTGTTCATCTCTCTCCTTTTTTGTCAGTCCCTTTAAATCTGCCGAAAATACCAGATATTCTCTTGGCGTCATATCCATATAAAGGGGCGGCATTTCCGGAAGATAGCCTATACATTTTTTTGCCTCCTCAGGCTCCTCATAAATGTCATGGCCGTTTACAATAACCTGTCCGGATGTAGCCGCAAGATAACCTGTGATAATGTTCATGGTGGTGGATTTCCCCGCACCGTTCGGGCCTAAAAAGCCGTATATCCTGCCTTTTTCTATTTTAAAGCTTAAATCATTTACCGCTACATGATTACCGTATTTTTTTACGAGATTTTTTACTTCAATCAACGGTTTTTCCTCCTTGTTTCTTGTACCAGTGTGTGGTGCTTATGCAGACACACAATGCACTGTATATTTTACCATAAAAGTTTAAATATTCATATGTTTTTTTTGTGAATTTTAGAAAAATTGAAAAAAATATATTTTAGAAAAATTCTTTTACAAGACATAATGTCAGCTCATCATCATTTCTTACGACAGCATTTGTCTCTCACACCTTTTCTTCATAATATACCCCTTTCCCGTCCGGAACATATCCTCTTTTAACATACAGCCTTTGAGCAGGTCCATACTCGCTGTTCATGCAGACATCCAAATACACCTTATTGCTGTGCTTTACCGCAATTTCCTCCACCTTATCCATTAATGCGGTTGCGATTTTCTTTTGCCTGAATTCTTCAAAGACCTTCAAATCCACAATTCCCGGTATATTGCAGTTTGCCAGTCCTCCCCATTTGCATTTATAATATAAAAACACAAAGCCTGCCGGCTTTCCCTGATATGTGGCAATAAGGGCACTACATTCCTGCCGCCTTTGACATTCCAAATGTCTTTTTAAATAGCTTACATTATCTTCGCTGTTGTCATTATCTGCTGTGCATATTGCAGGGATATCATTATCATTCATAGCACGAATTTCTATGCTTTTTGTGTCGAATAGTTCATTCATAATGTTTCTCCTTAAAATAACAGTTTTTTCTTCAATTTGTGATTGTGCAATATTAATTTAAGCTAAGCAAAACCACACAAAAAATTATAGCACAAAAAAGTATGTTAATTAAAGCTTATTTTTTGACTAAAGCTTTTATTTATATTTGATGAAAACTTATTTTTCATTTTTGGGTTGATAAAAGATTCCTAAAGTGCTAAAATCTTATTATCTTAAGGAGAGAGGTGAAAAGATGCGGATATAATTTACTTTTGATTACATGAGGTTTTTAGCAGTAGGTGATGGTACACATACTGTTTTATCGTGTTGCCAAAAGTGGATTATGTTCTCATAACCTCTCTTTTTGTGTGTACATTTGTGTTCACAAGGTGATGATTTTAATATATTTAATATCATTCCTCCAATATTTGAGGCTATAGTATGTATGAAACTGTCCGGCAGCGTTCTTAAGCCAAAGGAGGAATGTATATGGCACAAATAAGCGTAAATAATCTTACATTTTGTTATCCGAACAGCTTTGATAACATATTTGAAAATGTCTCATTCTCTATTGATACAGATTGGAGGCTTGGTTTTATAGGTCGCAACGGAAAGGGAAAAACAACCTTTTTAAATTTACTGCTTGGAAAGTACCCCTATAAAGGCTCAATAAATACTTCTGTTGCTTTTGATTATTTTCCGTACATGATTACGGAAGCCTCAAGACATCTCCCCGCTTCAGATTTTATCGGTGAAATCAAGGCAGACTGTGAGGAATGGCGTGTTATATGTGAGCTGTCACAATTAGGCGAGGATGCGGAAATTCTTTACAGACCCTTTAATACGCTAAGCTTCGGAGAGCAGACTAAAATTTTGCTGGCAGTTTTATTTTCCGGTGATAATAATTTTTTGCTGATAGATGAGCCTACAAATCATCTTGACTACAATGCAAGGGAAAATGTAAAGGAATATCTTGCCCAAAAGAAAGGTTTTATCCTTGTGTCACACGACAGGGATTTGTTGGATGCCTGCATTAATCATGTTCTTGTTCTTAACAGGCAAACCATTGAGGTACAAAAAGGAAATTTTTCATGCTGGTGGGAAAATAAGCAGAGACGTGATTCATTTGAACATTCGGAAAATGAAAAGCACCTTAAGGAGATTAAAAAGCTTAAACAGGCGGCTCTTAATTGCTCAGAGTGGGCTGATAAAAACGAGAATACAAAAATCGGTTTTGACCCTTTAAAAGAGCATGACAGAGGGAAAGATTCAAGAGCATATATAGGTGCCAAAACAAAAAAAATGCAGCGTCGTGTGACGCAAATGAACAATAGAATTCAAAGGGAAATAGAACAAAAGGAAGGACTCTTAAAAGATTTGGAGACTCCTGCGGATTTAAAGGTGTTTCCCCTTACACACCATAAGCATGTGCTGATAAATATAAAGGATTACAGCCTGAAATATCATGGCAGTGACAAGCCGGTTTTTCCATCATTGTCCTTTTCAGTATGTCAGGGTGAAAGGATTGCCCTGCACGGGAAAAACGGCTGTGGAAAATCAACGCTTATCAAAATGCTTTTGCAGAAAGCCGGCGTTGATAATACAGACGTGTCTGTTATAGAGGCCGGAGTATGTGAAGCTGCATCAGGCCTTGTTATTTCCTATGTAAGTCAGGATACCTCCTTTTTAAAGGGCGAGCTTCTGACTTTTTGCAGGGAACATAACCTAAACATAAGTTTATTTTGCTCCATATTAAGACAGCTTAATTTTGAGCGTGTTCAGTTTGTGAAAAATATGGAGGATTATTCGGAGGGACAGAAAAAAAAGGTACTGCTTGCGGCAAGCCTGCTTACTCCTGCACACCTTTATATTTGGGATGAGCCATTAAATTATGTTGATGTATTTTCAAGAATACAGATTGAAAAGCTGCTTTTAAAGTATAAGCCGACAATGCTTTTTGTGGAGCATGATGTAAGGTTTCGTGAAAATGTAGCTTCTAGGATAATTGAATTATAGGACAGATTGGAGGTTAAATATATTAAAAATGTCTTTATGGAGGGAGTTATTCTATCCTTGTCTTTCTCTTAAAAAAACTATATTTTGCTGCCATATATGCTGCTAACACAACCAACGCCAACTCTGCTGCACCCTTTATTACAAAAAATATTCCATATGAAATAAACGGACTATACAGATAGGACACATTTCCTACTGTCAGCAGCGTCCAAACCGCAAATGATATCAGGCAGGTCATAGGATAATTCCTTACCATAAAGGCGATAAAAGTACATATTACTGAGCCCAAACCGACAGCCACACTTCCTAAAATCATAAATATTATATATGCTGTCAATGGATGATTATATTCAAATATAAGAAAATCCTCCTGAAATCCGGCTACTATCATATCGAAGCCTGCTGTATCATTTCCTCCGTTAAAAATCAACAGTGACAAAAGCAGATTAAGTATCATTCCTGTCAAAACCAATCCAAAGGGAATAAGAAACGCCACTATGAATTTATTTCTAAAATATTTTTTCCTGCCCACTCTGGATATAATGATGACACTGTATCCCTTTGTCCTATCTCTTAAATAGCTGTCAGCACACATATACATAGAATACAGCGGAACAAATGCGGTAATTATAATACTTATAATTCCTGATCTTGACAAAAACGCCGCATACACAGGATGTAAATCCGGCCTGTTCCTATATACAATAAAAGCATCAGCGACAATGGATAATATTATGACTGCCGCCAATATAATCCGGCTCTTAGCTCTAAAAATTGATTTAATCTCATTTTTTATCATATTATTTCTCCGTTTTGCAGCTTTGACTGCATTTCCTTATACTATCCTGCCATTATCCATCTTTATCAATACATCTGACAAAAGCTCTATATCCTCTTTACTATGACTTGCCAATATGATAAGTGTTCCACTCTCAGCCAATGACTTGAGCAATTTTCTGACCTTTTCCACTGATGCTTCATCTAAAGCATTTGTGGGCTCATCCAAAAGCAGTATTTCCGGCTTTTCAAATACAGCCTGTGCTATGGCAAGCTTCTGCCTCATTCCCAAAGAATATGCTTTCACCTTCTTATCTCCTGCCTCGTCAAGTCCCACATCCTCTATTGTCTTTCTTATATCATCATCTGTCGCCACTTTCTTTATGTCTGCTATAAGCTTCAAATTTGTAAACGCATCAAACTGCGGCAAAAGCTCTGTACTCTCTATTATAAGTCCCAGATTTTCCGGAAACTCAATATCCTTATGAAGCACTTTTCCGTCTATTAATATTTGTCCTGACGTGGCAAACATCAATCCTGATATAGCCCTTAAAAGCATAGTTTTTCCCGAACCGTTTCTTCCCTGAAGTCCATATATTCTTCCACCCTCAAAGGTGCAGCTTATATTGTCAAGTATTGTCTTGCCCTTTATTATTTTTGTATAATCCTTTATCTCTACCTTCATCCTTCACTCTTCCTTTCTGATTTCAACCTGCCGTCAATACAATATTTCCGTTTCCAATTCAGGCTGTATGTTACAATATGTCTTTTTTCTTCATTATCCTCGAAAGCACAGCACACTGAACTGCTATAATAAACATAACGACTGCTGCTGCCAATGGTTTATTCAATGCCGCCTCCTGCATACGGCCTTTAAATCCCATATTGACATACAGAGCTAACATATATTTATCGCTAATATTATAAAAGGCTCTCTCTCCGTCCAGATAAAGCATAACTATAAAAGCACACAGCACCACTATTGTACTTCGTCTCTCATCCATCTTAAGCTCCAGTATCGACTGCCATAACAAAATACTGTACACTACAAGAATAAACATTCCTATATAAAAAACATCCGTAAATACAAATTTCATCTCTTTCGTTAAAAGTGACACTATTATATGTACTATCAATATAACTGCCGACATTTTCACTGCCCTTGTAAGCTGCCTAAGCATTACATTTCCTGCCACATACACTCTTTTTTTTGTTCTGGTAAGCTGACATACTCCATAGCCCTTTACATATCTGCTGCTCTGCCCATATCCGCTGAACACTATTATACCTGCCACAAAGACTGTCTTCATAGTTAATAAAATATTATCCGCATAACCAATTCCAAAAAAGCACTCGCTGACACCTGCTATATCCCACGGCTGGCTTAGTGCTATATAAAGCTCGACTATGGCTAAGACTGCTATATAAATCATTTGGTCATCTTTTATCCTCATGGCTATCTCCTGTTTTGCTGTTCTTCCTCCCATAAGCCCTACCTTTTCATTATCATAATATCCATCTGTCTGTAATGCTCTACCGTGTGTACATACACTATTGCTATAAGGACTATATCTATAAGTCTGTATAACATCCACATTATCGAATTTATTTCCCCGCCTCTTCCTAACATATCTATTACTGATGTACCGCCAAACAGTACATTCTGACCAATAATATAATCCGGCAGCAATTCAGCAATAATATATCCAAGCACTATAGCTGTAGCTAATGCAATATAATTCTTTTTCACAAAACAGCACAAGTCTATGTAGATCAGTGCAAGAAATATGCTTACCATGTAAAGTGCAAGCCAATATAATAATATACATATCTGAAATTCACTATCCTTAATAAAATCAGACGGACTCATTATAAGATAATATATTATAGGAACTGCAACATATATGCTTACATATATGAACATATCCAAAGCCAGATTTTTAACATTGTATCTTATGATTTTTACCCTTCCATATCTTATAATTAATTTATAATCATAAAGAAAAAATCTCCCTCCTGTTAAAAATAAAAAAATGGGTATAATGATGCCTGCCACACCTATGTGATACATATAACCTCCGTCTGTGCCTATCATATGAGGCAGCACATGGTTAAAATCATCAAAACTGTACATTGACGGAGTTCTGAATATCCAAAAAGCTATCAAAGCTATTACTTCAACAGCTATCACTCTCTTATTTATTTTATAGCTCATCCTCTTTCATCATCCTCCTGTATGCCACTACCGTCACCACTGCTGTCAGTAAAATCAGTTCTGCATACCCCACTGCAATATGCTTAAGACCATATTCCGTAAATGGCTGAAAAAGTTCAGCGACACTAAATGGAGAAATCACAAGCACCATCCATATAGCAAATGATATAAAATATGTATGCTTATATTTCTTTGCCAAAAATGCCACACTTCTGCAAAGAACAGAGCAAATACCGGCAATAAGCACAGCACCGGCACTATATAAAAAGTAAATTAAATATGGGTGACTATATATAAATATATCGCTTTCACTTGCTATTTCTTCAAAAAAATTTAAAGATAACGAAAAACTTTTACCCCCTCTAAACACTACGAAAGCCGCCAAAAAATTTACTATTATCCCAACTGCAAACCATCCTGTTCCTATAAGAAAGGATGCTATATATTTATGTAAAACATATTTTTTCTTTCCTACATGTGTCATCATTATATGACTGTACTTCCTGCCATGTTCTGTAACATAATTATCAGAGCACAGCAGCAATACAAACAAGGGCATATACCATGTAAGTATAATTTGCGGAATATGTCCTCGTGATTTGCCCGACAAAAAAGCCGCCTTTGTCGGGTGATATATATTATTTGCATCAAATTCCCCTCCGCTTAGATACTCCTGAAGCGGTGTATTTATATTATATACCAGATAAACATCCAATATCATTATAAGTATTGTTACTAAAAATACTGCTATTTGAAGCTTAGATTTGAAAAATGTTTTAATCTCTTTTTTTATCATATTTTACTCCGCTTAAATATCATTGCTAAGGCTTAACCTATAATCGGTATTGCATTAGCAGCTGCTTATCTGATTCTTTATGACTTTAATTATCCTGTGGTGACCAACGACCCTCAACGTAATATTCATCAAAATTATAATTGTTATTTTCTCCTGCAAGATAAACATCTATTCCGCTTGCACTTGAGTACGCCGGACACAAATACTGAAGTATACCGTTATACTCTGCTTCCACATCCTGTGATACATTTTTTCCATAAAAATCTTCCAACCAAAATGTAGTTATTGTATTCTTACCTTCCCCTGAATAATCTAATGTTACTCTCCACGGATTTTCAGTATCTTTTGTACTCCTATGCTTATGATCAAAACGTGTATTTCGTTGCAATATTTGAATATTACCACTAAATTTTGTAAAAGTGTATGAGCCATATGCCACACCTCCCAACAACACACACAACACTAACAACAAAGGAATTAACTTACTGTACTTTCTCAATAATTTCATTTTTTTACCTCCTTTAATTTATATATTATTGAAATTAACAGTTACCAATTATTTTTACTTTTCACATCACCTCTTTATTAAATTAAAAACTTCTAAATTTGATTTGATATATTCTCCAACGATTATAATTTTATTATAACAATCATATACATACTTGTCAAGCTTTTATGCTATTCTTCACATATTTCACATATTATTTACATAATGTTATAATTTGATAAATTAATTTTCATTTACGATTGAATTTTTATCTTTTATTTTTCAAAACTCCAAAAAATAAACTCTACATAAGCCTATATATCAAAAACCTCTTTTATACTTTCATAATGCAGAAAAATCCCTTTCTCTGCAAGCTCCCTTATCTCCTCAGGCGTAGCAAGCATATATCCGTCTGTCTCTGCCTCCTGCAGGCACAAATCCGTTTCCTTAAAATCCATTGTAAATCTGTATACATCCACAAAATAATTATCTCCCTCCTCAGGGTTTTCCCTGTGGTATGTAAACATATAGCCTCCCTCTGCACCTGACACATCAAGTCCCGTTTCCTCTTTTACCTCCCTTTTTACTGCCTCAAACGATGTCTCCCCTGACATAGCGGCTCCTCCTGACACCTCCCACCAGCCGGGAGCCCATGCCTTTGTCATCACCCGCTTCGTAATCAGAAAACGTCCGTCATTCCTTAATATTACCCCCAGCACCGTAAGATGATATTCTCCCTCCCTTAAGCACCAGTTATTACGCTCCATCGTTCTGCCGGTAGGCCTTTTATTCCTGTCATATATATCCCAAAGCTCCATAAATTAATTTCTCCAATACATAAAAATTAAAAATACAAATTAAAAATATGTAATTTCTCCAAATACAATACATAAAAATATCCTATGTAATTCCTCCATACCCCATCAAATCCATCTTCTCCAAATTTGCATGTCCTATCATCCCCCCCCCAAAACCCTTTTTTTATTTACATATTTACAGCAAATCTCCAAAGCGACAACATAACGGCAGAAGACCCAAAAATTTGCAAAGCAAATTTATAAGTGCCGCTGCCGTGCGGCACTTTTTTAAATTATAGGAAATTACTCTAAACAATCCACAAGTTTGGCTTAAGCCAAACTTGCAAGTGTCGGCTTTGCCGACACTTTTGGCTTTGCCGACACTTTTTTATCCAATAACCTCCTTCATTCCATACAACCCCACCGGCTTTCCCTTAAGAAACTTAGCTGCCTGTACTGCACCCTTCCCAAATATTGCCTTTGAGTAGGCCGTATGCTTAAATTCTATAACCTCATCGGTTCCCGCAAATATAATTTCATGCTCTCCCACTATGGTTCCGCCTCTTACGGCACTAAGCCCTATTTCCTTTACAGGTCTCTTTTCCCTTCTTGTGCTTCTGT